>WBZM01000783.1_pt1 | contig 38444 bp, 26 predicted proteins | sample 5204271 | NCBI WGS metagenome assembly WBZM01 (sample SAMN12344346, study PRJNA552823) | activated sludge metagenome | biome: Activated sludge suspended growth; feature: Nitrification reactor; material: Wastewater; isolation source: activated sludge from nitrification reactor of wastewater... | reverse complement strand
CCAGTCGTCGCCTGCGGCGCCACTCATGGCGTCGGCGCTCGCAAAGCCGCGCATCCAGTCGCGATCGTCGGTTCCAACCAGCACTTTGGCTTTGACTGTCGCCACATCCCAGACTGTGCCGTCGGTGAACCCGATACTCTCCACGGCGTACGGTGTCGTGCCATCCTGCTTGAAGTAGTCCGCGACGACGAGGCTATCGGGGGCGCCGGCGATACTGATGATCAGGTCATCGTAACTGCGCGCCAGACGAACGTTTGAGGGAGTGAGGCCTCCATCCAACTGGATCGTGTCTGCATTGGCACCGGGCGCATCGACGTCATTGTTGACGATCCGGTCCTGGCCTGATCCAGTATTGAACCGGTAGATGTCCGCCCCGTCGCCACCAAACAGAACCTCATTCCCGATTCCTCCCTCGAGGGTGTCGTTGCCGCCATCACCACGCAGCGTGTCATTGCCGGACCCGCCGATCAGCGTATCGTTGCCTGTGCCGCCGCTGATCGTGTCATCGCCGTCACCACCATCTATGAAATCGTTCCGATTGTCGTAACCCTGGATCGAATCGCTTCCGCTACCCCCCGCAAGACCGGCGCTCAGCATCTCGTCAAGGGTTGCCGTCGATCCATCGGAGAAGCGGAATGTCGCGCCACCAAGCGACATGCCGTTTGTGACGACGAACGCATCCTCGCTTCCGTAGAAGACAGACAGGTTGTTGGTCGTGCCGGCCTTGCGTGCCGTCACGTTCTGGCGCGTGATGCCGCCGCCGAACACGAACGTCGTGTCCGACCCGGTCTCGATTACGCTCTCGGCCTGCCCCTGAGCATTCCGTGCCCCATCGCCCGGATTGAAGACATAGGTATCGGCGCCAGCACCGCCTTCGAGGTAGTCGGCGCCTTCGCCGCCCACCAAGGCATCCGCGCCGTCGCCACCGTTCAGGGTATCCCCACCCGCGCCACCGCTGAGCGTATCGTTGCCATCCTCACCCTGCAGGCCATCGTCGCCAGTACCGCCGGTCAGCGTGTCGTTGCCGACGCCGCCCCACAGAGCGTCGTTGTCTGCACCGCCGTCAAGCGTGTCATTGCCGGCGCCACCCACTAGCGTGTCGTTGCCGGCCTCGCCGAAGATCAGGTCGTCGCCGCTGGCCGCGACGCTCACGTCGCCCTGTTCCCCCCACATCTCGTCGGCACCGTCGCCGCCGTAGAGTCGGTCGGCGCCGGCACCGCCGTCGAGGAAGTCATCCCCGCTGCCGCCGGTCAGGGTATCGGTGCCTTCCTGACCCCACAATTCGTCGGCACCGCTTCCGCCGTCGAGCTTGTCGTCGCCGGTTCCTCCAACGAGAAGATCGTCGTCGGCGCCGCCGGACAATTGGTCGTTGCCGCCGTAGCCCCACAATTCGTCCGCCCCGGCGGCACCGTCCAGCACATCGTCGCCCATTTGTGCGGAAGTGTTGTAGGCATGATCGCCAAGCAACACGTCATTGCCTGATCCACCGGAAAGCGTGTCGCTACCTGCGGCACCATACAGAACGTCGCCGCCCTCGCCGCCATCGAGGTAGTCGTTGCCACCAGGGCCGGCCGCCATTCCGTCGCCATACAGCACGTCGTTGCCTGTTCCGCCGAACACCGTATCGGTGCCGATTCCACCCCAGATCACATCATTGCCGCCACCACCCTGGACATAGTCGTCGCCCGCACCGAGTGCAATCTGGTCGTCGCCGTCAGCCTGCCCGGTCGGACTGGGCTCGGTGCCGATGTCGCCGAACACCGTATCGTCGCCCGCGCCGGCGTCGATCATGTCGGCGCCTGCGCCGCCGGTGATCGAGTCCTTGTCCGTTGCGCCGATCAGGGCGTCGTCGCCTTCGCCGCCATCGAGGGTCAGCGGCTTCTGATTCGTGACGGGATCGAAAAGCGGGCGGAGCTCCCAGCGATCATAGAGCTCACCGCCGCGATATATCTCCAGTATCGTTCCTGCAGCGCTGGCCGTCGAAATCCACGACATGGCCCCATCGGTACCGCTTCCCGTCGCAAATTCTGCCGTGGCTTCGATCGAGAAGTTACCGTCCGCGTCCTGGCGCCAGCTTCCCGGGTCGGTCACGTTGAAGGGCGATGCGCCCCCCAGATGCGTGCCGCCGGTTTGATACTGTGCAGGCTTGAAGCGTGGCGAAAACACGCTCCCCATCGCCGGCCAAACCTCGTGGGGCCACCAGAACGAACTGCTGCTGAACCCATCGCCCGGCACATCGAGGACGGTCCAACTCCACTCCGTGGCACCGTCGATCAGGTCGTTGCCCGCCTCGCCGCGCAGCGTACCGGCGCCCCCGGCGCTGGAGATCAGGTCGTTGCCGTCACCACCGTCGACTGTTTGCGTTGCGTTTGCGTCGGCCGAGTAGTCGTGGCCAGCGATCCAGTCGTTTCCTTCGCCTCCCTGCACGACATCTGCGGTGTGCAGGCGCACGATGAAGTCGCCACCGGCACCGCCCTGCAGTTGGCTCGCCGGCCCATGGACGTCGGTGATGTCGAACTCCCATTGATCTCCAATGCCCATCGGACTGATCGTTTCAGGGGCGGCGGTGCCGACGATCAAACCCGGCGGCGGCGTGTCCGGCTCGTCCGGCGGTGGGTCGGCCAGGACGATGCCCAAGTCGCCGTCATGGAAGTTCTCGATCCGGATCTGGTTGGCACCGGAGGACACCAGCAGTGTCGCCCCTGCCGACAGGTCGCCCGAGACGGTGTAGGAAATGCTCTTGTCGTCATTCTGGTAGAGACCCGTGCCGGTCTTCTTGCCGCCGGTGAGCGTTGTTGCACCCAGTGTGACGCTGCCCAGTCCGTCGAGATCACGAATCGTGTCGACGCCATCGCCGGTCGCGATGACGTAGGTGTCGTTGCCGCGGCCGCCTTCGAGCCGGTCGTTGCCGGCGCCGCCGGTGAGGGTGTCGTCGTCATCGCCGCCGACGAGCGTGTCGGCGCCTTCGCCGCCCTTCAGTTGGTCGTTGCCGGCGTTGCCTTCCAGGTAGTCGTTGCCGGCAGCGCCGTCGAGGGTGTCGTTGCCCTGGCCGCCGTAGAGATGATCATCCGACGAACTTCCGCCAAGCGAATTCGCGCCATCGTCACCGAAGGAGATTCGCTGGGTCATACCCAGATCGAGGCTGGTGCCAACATAGATCTCGGTTCCGCTCGCGACGTCCTGGAAGATTGCCGAATCGGCAGTGGAACCCAGCAGCGGCTGCAATGCGTCGCCTCGCGATCCTGTTCGGTCGCGCTGTGCGAGCCAGCCGAGCAGCTTCGATCGGTCCTCCACCCAAGCATCCGTCAGCGTGCCCTGTCCCGTGGCCGGATCGTAGTGGTCGAGTATTCCATTCTGGTTTCTCGTCGTGTAGTTAAGGCCGATCAGCGCGACGTAGTTGAGTTTGAAGAGGGCATACCGATAGGCCATCCCTTCAGGGGTATTCTGGTTCGCGGCACTGGCAAGCGTATCTATAGAGACAGCGGTCGCGCCGGCTCCATAGGCGGAGTCCCCGATCGCGACACCGATGCTCTGCGCGTTGAGTAGATGATTCATGCCGCCAGCGGTGGTCAACCCGGGCATCGGTTCATACGGCTGCTTCGTACCGCCTGCGGTCCTGGTGCTCCACAACCGCTCCATTCCGACGGAACCGATGTTGGTGTAGGTGACGAGCAGCGCATCCCTGAATTCCTGCGGAAGGCTCGACCATTCCCCCGCATAGGAATTCTTCTTATTGACGAACCAGTCTTCGGCTTCCTTCAGCATCAGGCCGTAGAGTTTGGCGGTGACGCCGTTTGCTGCGTCGACCAAGTGCGTCGCGAGAAGCGCGTAGTCAGTGGCGTAGACAAGTAGACCCAGTGGATCATTGCCCGTGCCGTAGCTGGCGACATACTCCTGCACCAGGCGGATCGCCGTCGTCATCTTGAAGTTGGCTTGCCCCATGTCGATGAGCACGGGGTTGCGCAACTTGTCCGCCTCGCTCGCGATCGCTCCGGTATCGCCGCCGACCAGGTTGTAGTCGGTCAACCACTGGTCATGAGTCCATGGTGTCTGAGTAGGCAATCTCCCAAGCGCGTAGTCGTCCAAGCCATCGTTGATCGCCTTGTTCTGCAAGTAGGCTGTGTTCTCTTCGGCCATTGCGCCGGCGATGGCACCGGCTGAAATGCCTAGCTTCGTTGCCGTATCCAAAATCACAGGTCTTTGGTCGCCCGATCCCACATAAGCCAACGCTTGTGGAGCATAGTGCTCGTTCGTTGCGCTGCTCAGGAAATTGATCGTGATGGTCATGTCGTTATCCTCGTTCAGGTTGCTCTGCACATTTGGATGAACCACTGCGGCTCAAGCTTACGCAAGACGCATTCGCCGACTTTCCAGTCCGGCGGAAAGGCGTTCAGGGAGTCGAAGACGCGGTCTCCCTCGCCTTGCCTCCCAAAATGAAATGGGTGCAGCAGCAAGCCGTTTTCGACTCGAGGCCGGACCGGGTAATAGACAAATCGCTTGAAGAGCCCCGCGCCTTTCGGGTAGCGGAAGAAGGACGAACGCGCGTACTCTTTTCCAAGAAGAAGCACCTCGATCGTCCCGATCTTCCGGAAATATCCTTGGGGTGTTCCGGCCCTCAAAAGCACATCGAAACGCGCAGCGCCTTCAATGGAGTAGGGGTCATCGAACCATATCGGGGCAATGTCGCTCACGGCCCAAACCCCTGCCCGTTCGAGCAGCCGCTTGGTCTCGGGCTTGTGGTTCCAGATCACGTTCTCGCCAGGGGTGGGCTCCCACTCCCGATAGCTCTTGACGAGCGCTTCGATTTCCGCCCTATGCGCGTTGAAATGCGCAATCATCTCCTCGTCGCTCGCCAGCGGATTGACGAAGAATGTGTAGTAGGCCGCGGCAAGAACGCTCAGCAATGCCGCCAACAGAACGACGTATCGCCGAGGAGACGGCTTTTGCGTATCGGCTTCTTCCGTATCGCTTAGGGCGGGCGAATGCGATGAGTTCATGCGGAAAGTCTCCATGGTTCGTTGTTTGCAGCGACTTCGATCTGCCTTTGCAATCCAATTTTTCGGCCCGAAATCACTTTGCCATCACTCCCGCCGACGGCCTCGCCGTCGAGAAAGTCGTCCCCATGCAGGGTGGGGGCAATCCAACCAGGGTCGTTAGACAACGCGGCGCCAGCATCACCCCACAGGCTGTCGTCGCCGATGCCGCCATAGAGGACATCGTTGCGTCCTCCGCCGATCAGTTGGTCTGTGCCATCACCGCCGTCAAGCCAGTCGTTGCCGTTGATGGCGCCGGGCGAATCCGTTGCGCTGCGGTCGTCGCCAAACAGCGTGTCGTTGTCGGCTCCGCCGTAGAGTTCATCGTCCCCGCCCTGACCCAGCAGAATGTCGTTGCCTGCGCCGCCGGCGATCACGTCGTTGCCATGAAGCTCCGCAGCAGTAAACATCAGCAGCGTCGTGAGGAAATCGGTGCCACAGCCGCATTGTTTCTTGCCCGCATCTCAAATCTCCAATCCCAGTTGCTGATCGTCTGTGTCCGTCGTCGGGCCCTTGCGTCGGCGCCCTGGCGCCTGGTGATGAATCCGGCGCTGCTGTTGCGCTTCGATCTGTTCGATGAATCTGCGCGCGCCCAATGCTTGTCCGGTATTCAAGGCTTGGCTGATCGCGTCGAGTTCTTCGGCTGGACTGCCTTCATCGAGCAGCGCGCGGTAAGCATCGCCTCGGCCGGGTGCATCATGTCCGAGGGCGAGATACTGCGCGTGCGCAGTGACCTGATCGGCGCGCTGCAGGCCGAGGTTCATGCGCGCGCTCGACCAGCGATAGTCCGGGGCCTGCGCGACCAACCCGGCGCGAACCGGATTGAGGTCGATGTAGCGATAGACCTGCATCAGATAGGTCTCGGTCTCGATCAGGCAGGCGCGGTAGCGCCTCTCCCACAGCGTGCCGCTGCGACGGTATTTCTTGTTGATGTAGTGCACGTAGTGGCGACCCAGGTACTGCATCAACGCACCGATTGCACCCTCCCTGCCGGGTGTGACAAGGAGGTGGACGTGGTTGGTCATGAGTGCATAGGCATGGACGGCGACATCAGCGTGCTCGGCGGCACTCTTCAGCCAATGCAGGCAGGCAAGGTAATCGGCTTCCTCGAAGAAGCAAGCTTGTCGATTGTTGCCGCGCTGCATGACATGCTGTGCAACTCCGGCGGGTGCCACGCGAGGCAGTCGGGGCATGGTTCAGTGTTGTCGGATGGAATGGCTGATGAATATCAGTGCGCTCTTCGAGGCTGATCGCAGGCGTCGAAAATCAATGCGGCTGTGGCACTGATTTCCCGCTCCGCGTTCAACATGTCAGATCTCCTCAGTGAACTAATCTCTCGGCGTAATCAGGGCAAGCAGGATGTCTTTCTCTCCTTCTCCCGGACCACAGCCTTCGGCGCGGCCCCAGGGCATGCCGAGTAGCGAGTTATACGGATTGGTGTCGGTGTAGCCAAAGGCCGTGACGGTTGCCACTGGGCGACCGTCCTTGTGGCGCAAAGTGTGCTGAAGTTTGTGCAAACGATAAGGCAAGGACTCTTTCGTCTTGCTGATCACATACTCGGCTTGCGAGGTCGCTGATTCGAGCAACTTGATCTCGCCTATGCCATTGACTTGGCCAACCTTATCCATCAGAGTCGCCCTGACTTTCCCGTCTGGCGCCCGCTCATAGACCGCATAGGCTACTGGTGTGAGGTAGCTGTATTCCCGGTCCTCTGCCTCAACTTGTTGCAGGAAAGGAAACTTGTCTAACAGATACTCGGCACTCGAATTTCCAAATGCACCGCCCTCCAACCGTATTCGATTGGCCGGAGCCGCATTCGATTCGAATACCTTGACGCCAGCTTCCGCGTTACAAACCTGCCTGAAGCGATAGTACCCCACCGGCATGTCCCAGGTTTTCCAGATCACGGGGGATAGCACAACCGCTATCGCAATGAATCTTCCCCATCTGGACCGAGGTATTCGCCAAGCGGCGACTAGCAAAGCGATGTATAGGCCGAAGAGGATCAGGAGTCCAAGGGCAATCATGTCGTCCTCCGGAAGCTTTCGTTCTTAGCCATACGAAATCGGTGCCACAGCCGCATTCTTCTTGTCTGCATCTCAAATCTCCAATCCAGTTGTCGCTCGCTCTATTCACCGTTCGTCATCTCACCGCTCCCGCCCCGCCTCCTGAAACGCCTTCTGCACCGGCGACAGCAGATATTCCATGACGCTGCGCGTGCCCAGATTGATCTCGGCCGTCACCTGCATGCCGGGCGTGAGGTTGAGCGGTTTGCCGTCGGCGACGAGCTGTTGCGTATTGAGTTCCACCAGCGTGCGATAGATCAGGCCCTTGCGGGATGAGTCGCCTTTCGTTGCGTCGTTCTGGACTGAAGCGTTCTCGGGCTTGTCCTGCGCATCCGCGCTGACGTGCACCACGCGCCCGTCGAGCATGCCGTACTTCTGGAACGGATAGGCTGCGAGCTTGATCTTCGCCGTCTGCGATTCACGCACGAAGCCGACATCCGGGTTGGCGACGAAGACTTCGGCCTTGAGCTGCTCGTCTCTCGGCACCAGCGTCATCAGGATGGTGCCCGGCTGAACGACGGTGCCCGGCGTGTGGGTCGACAGATCCTTGACGATGCCGGCTTGGGGAGCCTTGAGTTCGAGCAGGTCGGCCTTATGCTGCTGCTTGGCGAGTTCCTGCCTGAGCTTCTCAAACTGCATCGCCGTTTCCGTGCGTTCGGCCTGCAAGTTGCGGCGGTAGTCGGCGCCGACCTGGCGCAGGCGCTGCTCGGCTTCGGCGATCGTGGCGCGCGCGGCGGCGATCGTCGCCAGTTGCGTCTTGAGATCCTGCTCCTTCTCGATGCGCTCGCGCGTCTTGTCGGTGACCATCAGGTTGCCGGCGAAGCCGTCGTGGCCGAGCTTCTCGTAGGCGGCTTCCTGGTTGCGGTAGTGCGGCAGCACTTGTTCGAGCTTGGTCCTGACCTGCTCGGCGGCGACGAGGTCGTGCTGGGCTTTCTCGAGCGTGCTGCGCTCCTGCGCGAGCTGGCCTTCGTAGGCGAGGCGGTTGGCGTTGTGCTGCGCCAGGGTCTGCGCGTAGAGCTCGGCCGGGTCGGCCTGGTCGCGCGTGAAGGCCTGATTGCCGAGTTGCGCGTCGATGCGGCGCAGCGCGAGGCGCTTGGTGTGGTAGTCGTTGAGGACGGCCTGACGGTCGGCTTCCGACACGACGGCATCCATGCGCACGAGCACCTGGCCGGCGGCCACATGCTCGCCTTCGCGCACGAGGAGGTCTTTCACGATGCCGGCATCGGCGGGCTGCACGATCTTGAGGTAGGTGCTGGGCACGAGCTTGCCTTCGGCGCTGGCGACGATGTCGAGTGTGCCGAAGCTGGTCCAGGCGAGCACGGCGAGGAACAGGGCGAGCAGCAGCCACAACGCGGCGCGCGCGGCCGGATGTGGCGGCGTGCGCTCGACGGCGATCAGGCCGGGCAGGAAGTCGGTTGCAGTCGTCATTTCAGTCGGCCTCGTGCGGCGCGTTTGCGCTCTGGGTTTCCTCCGTCACCACCGTCGGCCGCGGCGCGATCTTCACGACGCCGTCGATGTGCAGGTTCTTCGGCAACTGGTGGGCGATGAAGAGCATCGTCACCGCCCCCTTGAGGGTATTGATGGTCTTGGCCAAGTGCTCGGCGGTGCCCGGGTCGAGCGCGCTGGTCGCCTCGTCGAAGATCAGCACGCGCGGGCGTTTGAGCAGCGCACGCGCAATCGCGATGCGCTGGCGCTGGCCGCCGGAGAGGCCGACGCCGCGCTCGCCGACTTCGGTCTGGTAGCCGCCGGGCAGGCCTTCGATGAAGTCGTGGATCTCGGCCATGCGGCAGGCGGTGACCACGTCGTCGAAGCCGGCGTGCGGGTTGCCGGCCAGCAGGTTGTCGTAGAGCGTGCCGGAGAACAGGATGGTCTCCTGCGGCACGACGCCGAAGTGGCCGCGCAGTTCGTTTGCCGAGAGGTGGCGCAGGTCGGCCCCGTCGATGAGGATGCGGCCTTCCTGCGGCAGGAAGAAGCCCTGCAGCAGCTTGGCCAGCGTGCTCTTGCCCGAGCCCGACGGCCCCATGATCGCCAGCGCCTTGCCCGCCGGCAGCGCCAGGTTCATGTGGCGGTAGAGCCAGGGCTGCTTGTCGTCGTAGCGAAAGCCGAGATCCTGCAGGTCGATGCGCGCGCCGCCCTGGGCGGGGTTCTGCGCTCTCGCGGGGATCAGGCTGTAGGGTTCCTGCGGCATGTTCATGATGTCGCCGAGGCGGGCGACGGCGATGCGCGCCTGCTGCAGTTCCTGATACAGGCCGACCAGTTTGAGTACCGGCTGGCTGAGCCGCCCGGAGAACATCTGGAAGGCGACCAGCATGCCGACGGTGAAGCCGTCGCTGTTCATCACGAGGAGTGCGCCGACGACGAGGATGGCCAGCGTTTGCGTCTGTTCCAGCGCGTTGGCGATGATGTTGTAGGTGTTGGCGAGCTGGCGCGTCTGGAAGCCGGCGGCGAGGTAGTCGGCCAGCAGTTCGCCGTAACGCGCTTCGAGCTTCGGTTCGAGCTGCAGGCTCTTCACGGTCTCGATGCCGGCGGTGTATTCGGTGACGAAGCTCTGGTTGCGCGCACCGACCAGGAACTGGTGGTTGAGCCGGGCGCGAAAGACCGGCGTGACGACGAGGCTCAGGCCGGTGAGCAGCACCAGCAGGGCGACCGAAATCAGGGTGAGCTGCCAGCTATAGACGAACATCACCGCCAGCAGCACGACCATGAAGGGCAGGTCGAGCAGCAGGCTGACCAGGCTGCCGGCGAGGAACTCGCGGATGGTTTCCACCCCGTGCAGGCGGGCCACTAGCACGCCGGTGGGCCGGCGCTGGAAGTAGGGCAGCGGCAGGCGCAGCAGGTGGCGGAAGACGCCGCTGCCGAGCACCGCGTCGATGCGGTTGCCGGTGTGGATGACCAGGTACTGGCGCAGCCAGCCGAAAGCGGCGGAGAAGACCAGCGCGATGGCGAGCCCGACGCCGACCACAACCAGGGTGCTCAGGGTGTGGTGCCCGACCACCTTGTCGATGACGACCTGGGTCAGCAGCGGGGTGGCCAGGCCGAGCAGCTGCAGGGCCAGCGAGACGATCAGCACGTCGCGCCAGATGCGCTTGTGCTTGAGGAACTCGGGCAGGAACCAGGCGAGGCCGAATTCGCGCGCCCTGGGTTGCAGGTCGTGGTCGACGACGGCATCGGCGCTGCGCTTGACGAGCAGGATCTCGGGTTCGAAGCGGCGTTCGAATTCGCCGGTAGGGAGCGCGTGGGGGGCGTCGCTGCCGGCTTCGAGGTAGAGCAGCCGCTCGGCATCGACGCGCAGGATCAGGACGGGTTTGCGCGCGGGGGTGGCGCTGTCGGCCTGGTCGGCATACGCCGGGGTTTCGGTGGATGCAGCGAGCCAGGCGACGCACGGCACGGGCAGGGTCACGAGGCGGGCGGTGCGTACGGTGTGCGGGGAGATCTGCAGGCCGCAGGCGCGGCCGGCGCGGATCAGGGCGGCGACATCGAGCGGGGGCGGGAAATCGCGTTCCAGCAACGCGGCATCGAAGGCGATGCCATGGACCTGCGCAAGGCTGCCGATCAGCCAGAGCCAATCGTCCTTGGTGACCTCGTGATGCATGTTATAGCCGTCTCCCGGCGGCTTTGCCCTTGCCGCGCCGGCTGATGCGGCGTGTTGTTCGATCTTGGTTCTTTTATGCGAGACGGGATGCAAACCGCTTCCCGATCTCGACCGCACGGGAGGCTACAGGATCGACTAATGACGCACAACTGGACGAAAGACATATGGTTGGAGCGCCGGGGCAAGGAGATTGCCCGATTCGAGAGAACGGCGCTGGCGTAAGTACAACACGCCGAGCGCGGCGCTGTCTGGCTATGACGATACACCCCTTGGCGAAGTTACAAGAAGGTGGTGTGCCCTACGTCGTCGTGCCTACCAATGGAACGCGAGTCTGTCGTTGAGCCTGGTCGACGGTCATTGCAATCGCCTTTCGCCCGACCTGTCGGATTCGTGAAGGGCCGCTGTACTTCGGGTTGCAGACGCTGGTCGGACCGAGACGTGTCTGTCCGCTGAGGGTCGGGAGGGGAATTAGCCGCCAGAAGAGGTGGACGTTCGATGGTCTGAAGCCCCGAGGGTCTGCGGTCCGCAAGATAGGTAACGTAGCGTCGAAGAATCCCATCTGTGGTAAGGATCGAGGTGTCGCTTTCCGTCAGTCGTGGTTCCCAATGACAGATCGACTCTACTGTTGAGTTCAGGAGGAATCGGCCAGCAGCGTTCAGGTCGCGTCTGCGACCTCACTGCCTTGTGCGTGTTCTTGGACTCGGCAGAGGATCTCGAAAACGCGTCGAAGCGTTGACCGTTTTTCGTTAAGCCTCTACAATGCCGTTCTCTCGCGCTTGCGGACACCGGAAATCTTCAACGATTTCAATACCTTAAGCGCGTGCGTAGCACCGGGGTTTTGGTTTGTACCCCGTGGGGACGCCAGCATCAAGGGCGTTGATTGCAGTCAGTGTCCAGCAGTATTTTGGAGCGGTAGTTCAGTTGGTTAGAATACCGGCCTGTCACGCCGGGGGTCGCGGGTTCGAGTCCCGTCCGCTCCGCCAAATTCGAAGGGCCTGTCGCAAGACGGGCCCTTCGTCTTTTAGGCCGCCGTTCGGCATGAACCTCCATTGCGATTCGTACTGACGGGGTGAGCCGGATGGCTGTCGCCTTGCCGACATTTTCTGCGTGATCGGCTCTCGCGCGGGCGATGCCGCCTATCCCGTCGTCTGGCCTGGCATTCGTTTAGCGATCACGGTGCGCACCAATGCGATGTGTTCTCGCAGCGTGTACATCTCGTTCTGGAAGGCGAGCGGCAACGAGCGGCGGAACGCGCGGTCCTCGATCGAATCCAGGCGCTCGAGGAAGCCGGCGAGATTTTGTCCGTCCTCGCAAGCGCGCATCTCCTGTTCGAGAAACTTCAGTTCTCCATACCAGCGATATATGCGCCGGCGTATCCTCCATGCATAGATCGAGGGCATTACGCGCATCATCGGCAGCGCGATGGCGAAGATCGGCAGAATCAGGAAGATCAGGCGGTCGACCAGCACGGCGGCCCAGAACGGCAGGTAACGTTGCAGGAATGGCGGCCCCGACTTGTAGTAGCGCAGCGCCTCGGAGGCCAGCGGATAGTCGCCGTCGCGCGGTGCCGGGAACTCCCGCGCCCGATGGAACGGCCCGGCACCGTTGTGCACTTCGGTAGCCGCCTGAAGCAGCAGATTGATCAATGCCGGGTGCATGTCGTCGCGCGCAACCAGCGTTGCAGTTGGCGCAAACAGCTGCGTATTCTGGCGCGGGTATTCATGCACCAGGTCCATCGATCCCTGGGGCAGTGTCAGTGCGGTCAGGAACGGAAAGCGGCGCGAGTAGGCGTCGGCAATCGCGAAGCTCATCAGCTTGATGTCCGGATTCTGGATCAGCTTCTGGATCACTGTGGATTCCGGTGCGGCGACGAAGATCGCCGCATCGAGCCTGCCGGCAAGCAGGGCGTCGCCCGCCTGCTCGCCACCGAGCGGCGAGAGCGTCAGCATGTCGGGCGACAACTGGTTCGCCGCGAGCAGCATGTCGGCGAGGGCGCGCGTACCCGATCCCGCCGGGCCTACCGCGACGTGCATCGATACCAGCTGGATCAGCCGGTCGAGCGTGGCCTCGCTACGGTAGAACACCCAGACCGGTTCGTGGAACAGGCTGCCGAGCGATACCAGCGGGTCGTTCTCGTCGGCTTTGGCCAGGCCGGTCTGAACGAACGCGACGTCGACATCCTGCGCCGGATCCTTCAGACGCTGCAAATTCTCGAGGGCGCCACTCGAAGAGCGCAATTCGAGCCGGACACCGCGCTGTTCGAGCAGCGCCTTGTAGCGCAGCGCGAATGCGTGATATGCCCCATCGGTCGTTCCGGTCGACAGGACGATCGTATCGGGTGGCAGCGGGCGCGCGAAATGGAGCATGATCCATACGCACAGCGCAACCGCAGCCAGGATGGGCAAGGCAGCGATCAACAGATCGCGCGTGGACACCGCTTCGCCCGGAACGCGACGCAACCACATACGCAGTCCTCGACATGGAACCGGACTGCATGGTGCCATGCCGGGCGACTCGTGCCAATCTGTGGCGATGGCGCATCGTGCGACTCGGCGCCATGCAGCAGGCTGGTAACATCGCATCAGGTGACACGGGGTTTCCGATCATCGAAACTGCGATGAGCCCGGCTGCCACCGGTCATCCATTCCGACTGGAGTCATACGCATGAACACGACCGAAGGCATGCAGGCACGTGTCGCTGCCGTCGCGCGCAAGCCGTTCGTTCGCCGCGGCGCAATCGCGATACTGGTGTTGATCGTCCTGTTCGGGCTGATCGGTTACTTCGTGCTGCCCGGGCTGATCAAGTCGAAGGTCGAATCGCTGGTCGAGGAGAAGCTCGGGCGCAAGCTCGGCATCGAGGCGATCGAGATCAGCCCCTATTCGCTCGAAGCCACGGTGCGCGGCCTCAAGCTCAGCGAACGGGATGGCACCACCCCGTTCGTGGCCTTCGATGCGCTGCATGTCAACGTGCAGGCCGAGTCGATCTTCCGGCTGGCGCCGGTGGTGCGCGAGGTGAAGTTGAGCAGACCTTACGTGCATCTGGTGCGCGAGGACGGCACGCGCTTCAATTTCTCCGACATCATCGAGTTGATCAACAGCCAGCCGCCATCGGACGAACCGGCGCGGTTTTCGGTGAACAACATCGCAATCGAGGACGGCCGCATCGAATTCGATGATCGCCCCGAGAAGATCGTCCACACCGTGAGCGAACTGCAGATCGGCCTGCCGTTCGTCTCGAACCTGCCTTCGCACGTCGAAGTATTCGTCGAGCCGCTGCTTTCCGCCTCGATAAATGGCGCGTCGCTGCACATCGTCGGCAAGGCGCGACCGTTCCACGACACGATCGAAGCATCGGTCGATCTCGACCACGAGGGCATCGATCTCGCGCGCCTTGCCACCTACATTCCCTTCGAGCCCCGTTTCAAGCTGCCCAGTGCGAAGCTCGACTTGCACATCAACGCCAGCTTCGTGCAGCCCAAGGACATGGCGCCGCGCTTGATCGTCAAGGGCACGACAACCCTCAAGGCGCTCGAACTCACCGAGCTTGACGGCAAGCCGCTGATCAAGCTGCCGCAACTCGACCTTGCCCTGAGCCAGGCCGATGTCTTTGCCGCACAGGTGGATGTCGGGCGCATCGCCCTTGCCGCGCCCGAGATCGACGTCCTCCGGCGCAAGGACGGCGAAATCAACCTGATGGCACTTGCTCCGCCGCCTGCAGGTGAGAAGGCGGCCTCGGGCGGGCAGTCCGCCAATGACGCGAACAAGCCTGCATCGAAGCAGGCGCTGCAACTGCGCGTCGGCGAGATCGTCGTAGACCGCGGGGTGGTCCGTTTCAGCGACGAGGTGCCGGCAAAGCCGTTCCGCACCGTGGTGGATCGCCTGGACGTTGCGCTGCGCAAGGTGTCGTTGCCCGGCAGCGAACCGGCATCGGTTGAGGTGACGGTGCATACCGAGGCCGGCGAAACGATACGCCATGGCGGCGAATTCACGCTGCAGCCGCTTGCGGCAAACGGCGAGGTCGAGTTGGACGGGGTGCAGCTGTCGCGCTATGTGCCGCACTACGTGCCGGTGTTCGCCGGAGAGGTGGAGAAGGGGGCACTTGGGGCCAAAGCAAGGTATGCGTTCTCGATGCCCGAGGGGCAGGTCCGGCTCTCGATCAACGATGCCGCGCTGACGCTCGCAGACCTCGCGCTGCGCCTGCCCGGCGAGAAGCGCAGCGTGGTCGGCATCGAAACGCTCGCGGTTTCGCAGACGACGGTCGATCTTGCGAAACGCCAGGTGCAGGTCGGCGATGTCAGCTCGAAGAACGCGAGGTTTGCGGTGGTGCGCGGCAAGGACGGCGCGATCAACCTCGCACATTTCCTGGCCAAGCCGGCAGCGCCGCCGCCAGGATCGCCGGTCGAGGCGCCCGCGGCCGACAAGCCGGACGCGCCGTTCGTGGTCGGCGTGTCGCGTGTCGCCCTGGAGCGCTGGTCCGCGCGCATCGAGGACCAGACCATGTCGCCGGCGATCGTCACCACGATCGATCCGCTTTCGCTGCAGGTGGCGGACTACTCGACCGAAACGGGCAATCGCGCCAAAATCGATCTCAAGGCGCAGGTGAACAAGAAGGGGCAGCTCGCGGCCAGCGGCACGGCCGGCGCAGCGCCGCTGCATGCGAACTTGAAGCTCGATGTCAAGGGCGTTGATCTGCTGCCCGGCCAACCGTATTTCACGGACAAGGTGAATGTGCTTCTCACCAGCGCAGCGCTCACGACGCGCGGCACGCTTGCGCTGGATCAGGCGAAGGAAGGGACGCTCAAAGGCGGTTTCCGCGGCGAATTCGCGATCAACGACCTTGCCACGGTCGACAAGACCAACTCGAACGACTTCCTCAAATGGAGGTCGTTGTTCTTCGGCGGCGTGGAGGCGAAGCTCTCGCCGTTCGCACTGAGCATCGACCAGATCGCGTTGAGCGACTACTACTCGCGCATCATCCTGAGCCAGGACGGACGGCTGAACCTGCAGGACGTGATGCGCGGCGCGGATGGCGAGGCCAGGAGCGTGACGGACGCCGCCGTGCCTGCGGGTGATACGACCGGACAGGCGGAACAGGCTGGAAGGCCCGCCGGGAAACCGGCTGAGGCTGCACCGGCGGCATCCGCTTCGCCGTCGCAGCCGATGCCGCCGATCCGCATCGGCAAGCTCGTGCTGCAAGGCGGGCACGTCAACTTCACCGACAACTTCATCAAGCCCAATTACACAGCCGATCTCAAGGAACTCGGCGGTTCGGTGACCGGGCTGTCGTCGGATGCGTCCACCACGGCGGATGTGGACCTGCGCGGCCAGGTGAACAACGCGCCGCTCAACATCGTCGGCAAGGTCAATCCGCTCTCCGGGGAGCTTGCACTCGACCTCAAGGCGGACGTCAAGGGGATGGAACTCGCCCCGCTCAGTCCGTATTCCGGCAAGTACGTCGGCTACGGCATCGAAAAGGGCAAGCTTTCCTTCGACGTCAATTACAAGATCCACAACCGCAAGCTGACGGCCGAGAACCGGCTGGTGCTGGATCAGCTCACCTTCGGCGAGAAGATCGACAGCCCGACTGCCACCAAGCTGCCGGTACAACTCGCCGTGGCACTGTTGCGAGACCGCAACGGCGTCATCGACATCAACCTGCCGATCGGCGGTTCGCTCGACGATCCGCAGTTCTCGGTGGGCGGCATCATCGTCAAGGTGCTGATCAACGTCATCACCAAGGCGATCACGGCCCCGTTCGCGCTGCTCGGTTCGCTGTTCGGTGGCGGCGAGGAGCTTTCGCATGTGGACTTCGACGCGGGCCTTGCCACGATTGCGCCAGCGGGCGAGCGCAAGCTGAAGTCGCTGGCCAAGGCGCTGGCCGACCGGCCGGCGCTCAAACTGGAAATCACCGGCCGCGTCGATCCGGAAACCGACCGTGAAGGACTGCGTCGCGCCAGCATCGATCGCAAGGTTCGCGCGCTCAAACTCAACGACTTGGTGAAGAAGGGCGAATCGGTCGATCCGGCCAGCATCGCCGTGGCGCCCGAGGAGTACCCTGTGCTGCTCAAGCGCGTCTACAAGGATGAGAAGTTTCCCAAGCCGCGCAACGCCGTGGGGCTGACCAAGGATCTGCCGGTGGAGGAAATGGAAAAATTGATGATCACCAATGCGCAGGTGAGCGACGACGACATGGTGGGACTCGGCAACCAGCGTGCCCAGGTGGTGAAGGACTGGCTGCTCAAGAACGGCGGGGTGGCGCAGGACCGCGTTTTCCTGCTCGCCGCCAAGGTGGGCGGTTCACCCGCGAAGGCTGCCGCGACCGAGGAAGGCAAGGAAGCCAAACCCGAAAGCGGCAAGGCCAAGGCGAGCCGGGTCGATTTTTCGCTCAAGTAGTACCTGCCTGGGGGGCGCATGGATAGGCGAGCGGCGGGCATGCCTGCCTGAAACCCGCGTGGATATTGGCATGGCGGGGTGGCACGCCCGAGTGCGCCATTCCGTGCGCCTTCCGGGTCTATCTGTCAGTGCTTCCGGCGAACCACGTTTGCATCAACGCCGTCTCGCGCTCGGCGATGGTCGCGAGAAATGCGTCGGCCTTGCCCATGTGCTTGAAGGCGCTGAAGCCGCGCTCGAGAAAGTCGTGCAGTTCGCCGAGGCCGGCGAGGTGGGCAGGGCCGCGCATCGCGCGCAGCAGGCCGCTCAAAAGCGGCATGCGCGTGAGTCCGGCGAGCGCGGCGCCGATTTCGCCGATGCGCCCGATCTGCTCCTCGCGCTGCGCCGGGTTGGCACAGGCGCGGTAGGCGGCAGCATAGGCCTCGTCGTCGATCTGTCGCATGCGTCCGTTCCTGCGCAGCGCCGCGATCATCGCGCTGTCGAGTTCTTCCGACAAGGCATCCAGCCCCACTGCGAGCGCGATCGTATGCAGCGCTGACGGTGGCAGCATGCGCGTCATCAGAGGAATGATGCGTTCGACTTCTTCGTCGCGCTTGCTGAAATCCTTCGGTCCATACAGGTCGTCGAGAAAGAAGCGTGCCGCCGGGCCATAGCGTGGGCTGTCGAGCAGGTCGCGATGCGTTCGCGCCAGGCGCAGCGCTTGCCACTCGCGCAGGCGCATGCGATCTGCGTGGTCGCTGGCAGCCGCGGCGGCGGCGGCGCGCAGCCCCTTGGCCCGCTGCACGTTGTCGCGCAGAAGCGTGGCGTAGCGCAGTTTGTCGTCGTTCATGTCGGTTCGTTTCGGTTGTCGTCCGGTTCGCCGATGCCAGTCTAGACAGGCGCAAGGCACACGTACAGCGTGCCACGTCGCGCGCATGGCATCGAACTCTGGCGGGCTGATTAGAGGCTCGCGCCTAACGGCCTGTCGCGTCATCCGCTATTCTGCAATCAGCCAGCACCCGGGAGCGAGGAGACGGCATGGCAGACAATCGGTTTCCGGGCGGCAGCGCGTTCGATGGCGAGCTCGGGCGCATGTTCGCCCAATTGAAGGCCGCAGCGGCGGCGGATCCATGGCCGAGCTACGCGACGCGCCGTGCGCGCCTGGTGGCGCTGGAGCGGCTGTTGCGAGACAACGCGGCGCGCATCGAAGCGGCCATCGACGCCGACTTCGGGCATCGCTCCGCGCACGAGACGCGGCTGCTCGAAATGTTTCCGAGCCTCGAAGGTATCCGTCATGCGCGGCGCAACCTGCGGCGCTGGATGCGTCCCGAGCGCCGGCCGACCGGCCGCTGGTTCCTGCCGGGGCGTTCCTCCATCGTGCCGCAGCCGCTTGGCGTGGCGGGCATCATCGTGCCCTGGAATTACCCCCTGTTCCTTGCCGCCGGCCCGATGGTCGGGGCGCTGGCCGCGGGCAACCGGGTGGCGCTCAAGACATCCGAATTCACGCCGCGCTTCGGCGCGCTGTTCCGCGAACTGGTCGCAAAGCATCTCGGCGACGACGTCGCAGTGGTCGTCGAAGGTGACGCCGAGGTGGGCCGCACCTTCTCCGGCCTGCCTTTCGATCACCTGTTGTTCACCGGGTCGACGGCGGTGGGGCATCACGTCATGCGTGCAGCGGCCGACAACCTGACGCCGGTTACGCTGGAACTCGGCGGCAAATCGCCTGCCATCGTGGCGCCGGGCTACCCGCTGGAACGCGCGGCGGAGCGCATCGTCGTCGGCAAGACCATGAATGCCGGCCAGACCTGCATCGCACCCGACTATGCGCTGGTCCCGAAGGGCGCGGAGCAGGGCTTCGTCGCGGCATTGCGCGCGACGGTCGATGCGCTGTATCCCGATCTCGTGGCCACGCCCGACTATACGCACGTCATCAACGAACGCCATTTCGCGCGGCTCGCCGGATACATCGACGAGGCGGCGGCGGCAGGCGTATCGCTCGTGCCGCTCTCGGGCAGCATGCAGCGGCCGGATGCAGCGACACGGCGCATGCCGCCGCTGGCGTTGATCAACCCGCCGGATGAGCTGGCGGTCATGCGCGACGAGATCTTCGGGCCACTGTTGCCGGTGATCGGCTATGACACGCTCGACGAGGCGATCCGCTTTGTGAATGCGCGGCCGCGGCCGCTCGCGCTGTATTACTTCGACGAGCAGGGTGCGCGCATCGAACGCATGCTGCAGCTCACGCACGCGGGCGGGGTGACGCTCAACGACACCATCCTGCACATCGCCCAGGACGAACTGCCCTTCGGCGGTGTCGGCGCAAGCGGCATGGGTGCATATCACGGCAAGGCCGGGTTCGACACGTTCTCCAAGCTGAAACCGGTGTTCAGGCAGTCGCGCCTCAACGGGCTGGGCATGTTCAAGCCGCCGTACGGGCATTTGTTCGATCGCCTCGTCGCGATGCTGATGCGCGGATGATCGGGCGGCGCACATTCCTCAAGGTCGGCCTCGCGGGCGGCGTCGTGCTCGGCGCGGGCGGCATCTGGTACGCGGCGACGCGCGAGGCCGTGGCGCAGGGCAGGCTCGATCGCGCGACACGCGCGATGTTCGCCGCGATCGCGCCGGTGATCCTTGCCGGCGTCGCACTGCCGGAGCCGGCCACCACGGAGGACGTCGTCGCCGGCGTGGAAACCGCATTCGGCGGCTTGTCCGCCGCCGCACAGACGGAACTTGGCGAACTGTTCGGGCTGCTCTCGTTCCCCCCGACGCGCTACGTGCTGACCGGCGTCGCGGATTGGGGGCGGGTGTCGCAAGCCGATATTGCACGGTTCCTGGAATCATGGCGACGCCATCGCCTGTCGTTGTTGCGTGGCGCGTATGCCGCCCTGCACGACCTGGTGCTCGGAGCGTGGTATGCGCGGCCCGATAGCTGGGAGGCGATCGGCTACCCGGGACCGCCGGAGGTGAAATGACGAGTCCGATCGAGATCCACGTTCCAGCGTTTGCGCGGGGTGCAGGACGATGAGCATTGACGACCCGATGCGCGAGGGCATTGCCGCCGGTTGGAAGGTCATCGATGCCTCGACGCTCGATGCGCCGCGCACTATCGAGGTCGACGTGGTGATCGTCGGCAGCGGTGCGGGGGGCGGCATCGCGGCCGAGATCATGACCACCGCCGGGCTGAACGTTGCGCTCGTGGAGGAGGGGCCGCTCAGGACGACGCACGACTTCCGCATGCGGGAGGCGGAGGCCTATCCGCAGCTCTACCAGGAGTCCGCCGCGCGCAAGACGCGCGACAAGGCGATCAACATCATGCAGGGGCGCTGCGTCGGCGGATCGACCACGGTGAACTGGACCTCGAGCTTCCGCACGCCGCCGGCCACGCTGGCGTTCTGGCGCGAGCGTTTCGGCCTCGCCGACTACACGCCGGAAGCATTGCAGCCCTGGTTCGAGATGGTGGAGCGCCGGCTGGGCATCGGCCCATGGGAGCGCGCGCCCAACGCCAACAACAGCTTGCTGCAGAAGGGCGCACAGGCGCTCGGGATCGAAGTCGGCGCGATACGGCGCAACGTGCGCAAGTGCTGGAACCTTGGTTACTGCGGCATGGGCTGTCCGACCGGCGCCAAGCAGTCGATGCTGGTCACGACCCTGCCCGCGGCACTGGGTCGTGGCGCAACGCTGATACACCACCTGCGCGCGCAACGGCTCGCGATGCGCAACGACCATGTCGAGGCACTCGAATGCACCGCCATGGAGACAGACGGGGTGCGCGAGCGCACCGTCGGCGTGACGCTGCGCGCGCGCCATTTCGTGCTCGCGGCCGGCGCGATCGGCACCCCTGCGTTGCTGCTGCGATCGCAGGCGCCCGACCCGCGACAACTGGCCGGTGCGCGGACCTTCCTGCACCCGACGGTGGTGGTGGCCGGCCGCTTCGAGAAGCCGGTGCATGGGCACAGCGGGGCGCCGCAATCGCTCTATACCGATCATTTTCTGACGCAGTACCCGATCGACGGACCGCTGGGTTTCAAGCTCGAGGTGCCGCCCCTGCACCCGGTGCTGTTCTCCACCACGCTGCAGGGCTTCGGCAGCGAGCATGCAGAGGCCATGGAGGCGTTCACGCGTACCCATGCCCAGCTCGCCCTGATCCGCGATGGCTTCCACGCGGAGAGCCGTGGCGGTCGCGTCGTGCTGCGCGCGGATCGGACACCGCTGCTCGACTATCCGTTGAACGCGCCGATCCTGGAGGCGGCGCGACGCGCCTTGCTCGCGATGGCCGAGATCCAGTTCGCCGCCGGCGCGCAGCGCGTACACGCAGTCCATGAAGACTGCAGGGGCTATGCAAGCTGGGCCGAGGCGCGTGCTGGCATCGAGGCGCTGGCGATGGCGCCGCTACTGCTGCGCGTAGTGTCGGCGCACGTCATGGGCGGCGTGGCAATGAGCGCGGATCCCGCGACGGGATTGACACGTCCGGACGGCGGGCATGCCCACCTCGACAACCTGTCGATCTTCGACGGCTCGGTGTTCCCGACCAGCATCGGCGCCAATCCGCAGCTTTCGATCTATGGCATCACCGCGCGCAATGCGAGCAATTTGACAACTCGCCTCACCGGACGGGCTGCGCCTCCGCTAGCATAGGAGGATGCTTGCCCGTGTCCTCACGTCAATCCTGTTCCTCGAAGTTTTTGTTTACTCCGGCTTTGCCGTGGCACGCGTGGTGCTGGGCAAGTGGGCGCCGGGGTTCGCGATCCTGTTCATACTCGGCATGCCGGTGCTGGTGCGCGGGCTGATCACCCTGGCCAGTTTCATGCTGGCCTGGCTGTGGCGTTCGCCGCGTCCGGCGTCGGGGCGGATTGGATTGTTGTCTGCTGTGGCGCTTTTCCTGCGTGAATGGGCCGGCACGAGTTTCGTGTTCGGATTCGGCCAGGCATTCGAGAACGTGTTCGTCGCATCGGACCGCCTGCCGCAGGTGGCGCGCGACGAGGTTCCGTTGCTGTTGGTCCATGGCTACTGCTGCAATCGCGGCGCCTGGTGGTGGATGAAGCCGAGGCTGGAGCGCGCGGGATTCGTCGTCGCCACTGTGAACCTGGAACCAGTGCTCGGTGGAATCGACGACCACGCACAGCCGCTGTCCGAACGCATCGAGGAGATCTGCCGCGAAACCGGCGCGCCGCGCGTCGCGCTGGTCTGCCACAGCATGGGCGGCCTCAGTGCGCGCGCCTACCTGCGCGCCTTCGGCAGCGATCGTGTGGCACGCATGATCACGATCGGGACACCGCATCGCGGCAGCCGACTTGCACGGCTCGGGCTCGGGCGCAATGCACGGCAGATGACACCGGGCAGCGAATGGATCGAACAGCTTGCTTCACAGCCTCAGGTGCCGCAAAGCGGCGTCGTTTCGATCTACAGCCTGCACGACAACCTGGTCGCGCCCCAGGACGGCGCCATACTCGAGGGCGCCGATTCGATACCCCTTGCCGGGCGGGGCCACATCGACTTGCTGCATTCGCGCGCCGTGCTCGATCGGGTGATCGACGCAATCGGCAGCCGCGCCGCGGCTGCCGCCGAGGCGACGGTCAGAAGTAGATCCCGCGCATCAGCTGCGTGAAGGCGAGCTGGTCCGCGTTGGGTGGCGGCAGCTTGCCTCCGTCCTTGCCGCCCTGTGCCGCATTCGAATCCGGGAACATGCGGAAGGTAGTGTTCATCACGATTTGCGCCACCTTCGGCGCCAGGGCATGCAGCACCTGCCCGGTGATGCCCAGGCGTGTCGCAATGCGTACGGGCTTGTAGATGATGGCCTGTACCACCAGGTCGGCGGCCTCTTCCGGCGTAAGCACCGGCACCTGATCGTAGAGCTTGGTCGGCGCGATCATCGGTGTCTTTACCAATGGCATGTTGATGGTGGTGAAATCGATGCCGCGATCGGCGAACTCGCTCGCCGCGCAGCGCGAGAAGGCGTCGAGCGCGGCCTTGGAGGCGACGTAGGCGGAGAAGCGGGGCGCGTTGGTCAGCACCCCGATCGAGCTGATGTTGATGATGTGGCCACGCCGCTTTTCCATCATCTTCGGCAGCAGGCCCATCGTGACGCGCAGCGCGCCGAAGTAGTTGAGCTGCATGACGCGCTCGAAGTCGTGGAAGCGGTCGAACGAGTTCTCGATCGCGCGGCGGATCGAGCGGCCGGCGTTGTTCACCAGGATGTCGACGCCGCCGAGTTCGTCGGTGATCTTCGTCACCATCTCGTCACACTGCGAAAAGTCGGCCAGGTCGGCCGAATAGATGTGAACCGTGAGGCCGAGTTCCTCGAACTCTTTTTTCGTCTGCGCGAGTTGCTCCACGTCGCGCGCGCAGATCGCCGTAATCGCCCCGGCCTCGGCCAGCTTCAGTGCGGTGGCCTTGCCGATGCCCGATGAACCGCCGGTCACCAGCACCACCTTGCCGCCGACCTGACCCTTGAGCGTGCGGTCGATGAACAGGTCTGGATCGAGGTGTCGCTCCCAGTAGTCCCACAGGCGCCACGCGTAGCTTTCCAGCGGCGGGATGTCGATGCCGGTACCCTTGAGGAGCTTCTGCGTTTCGCGACAGTCGAAGCGCGTCGGGTAGTTGACGAAATCGAGGATATCGTCGGGCAGCCCGAGGTCCTTCATGATTGCGTTGCGGATGCGTCGAACCGGGGTCAGCGCCAGCAGGCCCTTCTTCACGCTCCTCGGGATGAAGCCAAGCAGCGCGGCATTCACCCGCATCGCCATTGCCGGGGCATGGGCGGCGCGCGCGAACACGTTGAGCACATCGCCGACGCGCATCGGATGCGGGTCGGTGAGGTGGAAGCATTCGCCGTCGTGTCCCTTGAGGTGCGCGAGGTAGTCCATCGCGGCAACGACGTAATCGACCGGCACCATGTTGATGCGGCCGCCTTCGATGCCGATCGTCGGCACCCAGGGCGGCAGGATCTTGCGCATGCGCTGGATCAGTTTGAAGAAGTAGTACGGTCCGTCGATTTTGTCGATTTCGCCGGTGCGCGAATCGCCGACTACGACGCCCGGGCGATAGACGCGCCAAGGCACCTTGCACTCCTTGCGCACCACTTTTTCGGAATCGTGCTTGGTGCGGAAATAGGGATGCTCGAGGTTCTCCGCCTCGTCAAACATGTCTTCGCGGAAGATGCCCTCGAACAGGCCGGCGGCCGCGATCGAGCTGGTGTGGTGCAGGCAGCCGGCCTGCATTGCCATCGCGAATGCGACCACGTTGCGCGTGCCATCGACGTTGGCCCTCTGTTGCTCTTCCTCGCCGGCCTTGAGGTCATAGACCGCGGCGAGGTGGAACAGATGCTTGATCTTGCCCTTGAGCTTCTTGCGGTCTGCCGCGCTGATGCCGAGCTCCCTGGCGGTCAGGTCGCCGACGACCGGGATTGCGCGCGTCGCGTCGACGCCCCAGAACTCGAGCAGGTCGGGCACGCGTGGGAGGCTCGATTCCCGCGTCAGGAAATACACGGTTGCGGCCGGGCGCTCGAGCAGCTTGCGGACCAGTCGTTTGCCGATGAATCCCGTGGCACCGGTGACGAAGTAGATCATCTTTGGTCTCCTCCTTTGTCTCGTTCGAATTGTGGCGGGCGACGCGCGCCGGACGCGCGGGGCGGGCCGGTGCGAACTTGCAGTCGTCGCATGATACACACGCACGGCGGCGATTCGGAATGCGGGACGAATGTCGCCGCGCTTTAGTGTGCATGCTCTAGAAGTGCCTCCTACACTGAAGTCGTGGCAAGGAGAGGTCAAGTGGAATGCCGCACTGCAGCGTGACGTGTCCCGATGAGAGGAGCGGCTGCCGGGCAAAAAGTCGTGTATGTCATGATTCAGCGTAAGGAGAGATCCATGGTCAAGAAACTCGAGAAGCTCGCGTCTGCAGCCGGTGACAACCAGATGGCAGCGAACATTCGCGATTCCGCGCAACAGATCTGGTTGGCGGGATTGGGCGCTTTCGCAAAGGCGCAGGAAGGCGGTAGCAAGGTGTTTGAAACCTTGGTGAAGCGCGGTGAGGAATTGCAGTCGCGCACCAAGGAGGCGGCTGCCGAGAAGGTGACCGAGATGACCAGTCGTGCGACCGGAACGTGGGATCGACTGGAGAAGGTCTTCGAGGATCGCGTGGCACGTGCGCTGCACAGCCTCGGGGTGCCGACCAAGCAGGACGTGCAGATGCTGACGCGTCGGGTGAAGGAACTGACCGAGGAAGTGCAGAAGCTTTCCGCCGCAGCAGGCGTCGAGTCTGGCGCTGAGGCGAAGCCGGCACCACGGCGTCGCGCAGCAGCCAAGTAAGGGGTGGCGATCATCCGCCGCCGGCAGATGGCCGTTCCGGGTTTCCCTCCCTCTCCGGAATGGTCGCGGTTCTCCGGCGGCGGACTTTTCTGTTCGCCCGAGGATGATGGGGACGTCGAATGACAACGCGAAGAAGGCCCCGAATCGGATTGGCGCTTGCCGGTGGCGGCCCGCTCGGGGCGGTTTATGAGCTTGGCGTACTGTCGGCGCTTGCCGAGAGCCTGCAGGGCATCGATCTCAACGAACTCGATGTCTATGTCGGCGTCAGTGCCGGGGGATTCATCGCTGCGGGTCTGGCGAACGGCGTTTCTGCGCGCAAGCTCACCGCCATGTTCGTCGAGAGCGAAACCGCAGATGAACCGCTGTCGCCGTCGATCCTGATGAAGCCGGCGCTGCGGGAGTATGCGCGGCGTGCGTCATCGATTCCGCCGCTGCTTTTGAATTCGGTCTGGCATTACGTCAGCAACCCGATGTCGGCGAATTTCTTCGAGTCGTTCCAGCGCCTGTCACGCGCGATTCCGACCGGGGTGTTCGACAATGCAAGCATCGAGCATTTCCTGACCCGGTTGTTCACCGCGCCAGGGCGAACCAACGATTTCCGCGAATTGCGACACAAGCTCTTTCTCGTCGCAACGAATCTCGATACCGGAGAGTCGGTGGCCTTTGGCACGCCGGGGCACGATGACATTCCGATATCGGCGGCGGTGCGTGCGAGTGCGGCATTGCCGGGATTGTTTCCGCCGGTCGAAATCGGCGATTCGTACTTTGTCGATGGCGCGCTCAAGAAGACGCTCCATGCGTCGGTTGCACTGGATCACGGCGCGGAACTCCTGCTCTGCATCAATCCGCTGGTGCCCTTCGACTCCCAACTGGCCGCCAGCCGCGGTGCGCCCCGTCGACGCAAGCTGGTCGAGGACGGCCTCCCGGTCGTCCTTGCGCAAACCTTCCGGGCGCTGATCCATTCGCGCATGCAGGCCGGCATGTCCAAGTACGAGAAGCAGTATCCGGGTGCCGACGTCGTGCTTTTCGAGCCGAACAGCGACGACGCCGACATGTTCTTCACCAACATGTTCAGCTATTCGAGCCGGCGGCGTCTTTCGGAGCACGCATACCAGAAGACCCGCCAGGAACTGCTGCGGCGCTACGACGAGTTGCAGCCGATCCTCGCGCGCCACGGGGTGTCGATCCGGCTCGACGTGTTGCGCGATCGCGATCGGCAGTTGCTCGGGGTGAGCCGCCGTCATCGGCGTGCGCCCATGCAGGTGATGGACGCGACACGCAGCCTCGAGGCGACATTGGATCAGCTCGAGGCCTGTTTATCGCTGCGCCGCGGACCGAAGAAGCAGGCGGCGTAAGTTGCAACCCGCGCTGCGGCGCAGTGCGGACCAGGATGCGTCACGCCCTGCGCCGGTGCTATGCTGGCGTCAGATCCAAATCCGACAAGCGGAAGCGATGGAGCACAAGCCCAAGCGCCGGACGCGCGAACGCATCCTCGAGACCAGCCTGCGCCTGTTCAACGAATTCGGCGAGCCCAACGTCACCACCGGGCTGATCGCCGACGACATGAACATCAGCCCCGGCAATCTCTACTACCACTATCGCAACAAGGACGAGATCATCAATGCGATCTTCGCCGAGTTCGAGGCGGAGATGACGCACACCCTGAGCGCGCCGACACATCGCGCGCCCGATTTCGAGGATGTCTGGCTGTTCCTGCACCTGTGCTTCGAGCTGATCTGGAAGTACCGCTTCCTGTACCGCGACCTCAACGACTTGCTGTCGCGCAACCGCCTGCTCGAAGTCCATTTCAAGCGCATCCTCGAACACTCCCGCAAGGTGGCGCTGCAGATCAGCGACGGACTCGTCGCGACCGGCCAGATGCGCGCCACGCTGGTCGAACGCCGTGCCATGGCGACCAACATCGTCGTCGTCGCAACCTACTGGCTGTCCTACGAATACGTGCGTGACCCGCGCCGTCGTGCGGACGAGGAGGCGCTGGCGCGCGGCGTGTTCCACGTGATGGCGCTTGCCGCGCCGTATCTGGTGGGCGATGCGCGGCACTTCTTCGAGAAGCTGGCCGAAAAGTATGTCGAGAACTGACAAGAGGAGGAGAGACGATGGCAAAGAAGGAAAGCTGGAAGAAATTTCCCCATGCCGACAAGGCCTACCAGTATGCGGGCGCGGCGTTGAAGAAGAACTGGGTGCGCCTGCACCAAGGCGATGCCGAGGCGTTTCCCGACGAGGCAGGACTGAAGGCGTTGGTCAAGGCCAATCCCGGCCTTGCCGAGTCAGCCGACGATCTCAAGGCCAGCGCCGAAGCATTGCAGGAGGCTTGGCGCCTCTACCACGCCGGCGAGTTCCAGAAGGCGCACGATGCCGGCCTGGAGGTCGGCATGCTCGGGTATACCGTCGCGAACAAGGCGGCCTGCATCTATGGGAATTATCTCGAAACTGCGGACACAAAGAAGCTCGCACTGTTCGAGGAGGTCACGCAGCGTTGCGAGGAACTGCAGGGAGCGGCACCCAAATGGGCCAACGCATGGTACTTCCATGCCTACGCGCTGGGACGCTACTCGCAGGGCATTTCGGTGGTCAAGGCGCTGGCACAGGGTCTTGGCGGCAAGATCAAGGACAGCCTGTCGAAGACGATCAAGCTCGAGTCCGGGCACAGCGATGCGCACATCGCGTTTGGCACCTATCACGCCGAGATCATCGACAAGGTGGGCGCGCTGCTTGGCGGCGCGACCTACGGCGCGAGCAAGGACGAAGGCGTCAAGCACTTCAAGCAGGCGCTGAAACTCAACCCGGAGTCGGCCATCGCACGCATCGAGTATGCGAACGGATTGGTGATGATGTTCGGCAAGGGCAGGCTCGACGAAGCCGGGGCGTTGTACGAAGAAGCGGCGCAGTGCGAGCCGCTGGATGCGATGGAGCGACTGGACGTCGAGCTGGCGAAGTCCGAACTCGAAGATTGAGACGCCTGGAGATTGATCGACGAAACGCCAGCGAGAAATTGATCGCAGTCAAGGTAACGTGGCGACGCGGTGCCTAGGTTGAGGCTTCTTACGACCCTCGGATCGCGTTGTCGCTGGATTGGAAGTGCCGTTGCCGGGGCAACCGGGCCCCGGCGTGTCACGGCGCGAACGCTTTCCGACAGCTTGCGGCGGAACTTCGACATGCCGGAACCCGGTATCCATGAAGTGCTCGGGCGCTTGCCGCTGCTGCGCGGCATCGAACCATGCGTACTGCGCACGCTTGCCGGAGCGGCGCGGCTCGTCGAGCTCGGCCCGCACGAGGTGCTGTTCCGTGCCGGCGAGCCGATGCATGACGTGCATGTGCTGGTCTCGGGATCGATCAAGCGCGCGGTGCATGTCGACGGCAACGTGGAAAAAGTCGTCGAACTCGCCGTCACGCCGCAACTGATCGACTTGGCGGAAGCCTTTCATTCGCCGGATCGCGTCAGCTTCGCCGAGGCGCTCTCCAAGTCGAAGGTCCTGGCGATCGATGCCGGCGTCTTCCGCATGGCGGTGCTCGAGAACCCCGAACTGTCGGCGCGCGTCATACGGGCGCTCGCCGCGCGCCAGGCCGAGATCGAGCGCGAGGTGCTGAGCCATCCGGGCTTGCCGGTATCGCGGCGTGTGCTCGAATACCTGGTCGACCTTGCGGGAGATCGCCTGCCGCTCGCCGGCGAAACGACCGTGATGCTGCGCCCGACCAAGCAGGCGATTGCCGCGCGCATCGGGATTTCGCCCGAAACACTGTCGCGCGCGCTGAACGAACTGTCGGAAGCCGGGTTGATTGTCGTCGAGCGCAGCACCGTGCATATCCAGAACGCGGCGCTCGCCGGGCGGATCGAGCGCCGGCAGGGCGACGCAGCGCGCACGGATGGGGCGGGGCAGCCGGCAAAGGCACGCCCCTACGGCAGCGCGGCGGCAGCCCTGATCAATGCCTGCGGCCGGCAGCGTATGTGGTCGCAGCGGCTGGCGATCGCGTGGATCCTGCTGGGCCGGCACATCACGCCCGGCGATGCGAGGGGCGTGCTGCGACGCACGACTGCGCAATTCGAACGCAACCTGGCACGCCTCGACGGGCTGGGGCTGAAGGGCGTACTGCTGGAAGGTCTGCAGCGCTTGCACGAGCAGTGGGATGCATTCCGCCAGGCGATCTTCGATGCCGAGCCGGCAATCGACCGCGCCGGCAGCGTATTTGCGCTCAGCGAGTTCCTGTTGCACGCGGCGGACCAACTGACGCTGCGCGCGGAGGAAGCCTGCGGCACGCCGGAAGCGCACCGCATCAATGTGGCGGGGCGCAACCGCATGCTGTCGCAGCGCATGACCAAGCAGTTCCTGTTCTGCAACTGGGGCGTCGACCCCGCCCGCGCGCGGCGCAGCCTGGAAGACGCACGCAACGAGTTTCTCGCCAACCTGCAGGAGCTGAGGGAGGCGAGCGGCGCGGTGCCCGAACTTGCTGCGCAACTCGATGAAGTCGACGTGCATTGGAACGTTTTCCGCGACGAAATTTCGCGTCTGCCTTCGGCCACTGCCGGTGTGCGGCAGATCAGGCCCGTGCTCGACGCCAGCGAGCGGCTTCTGCGCCACGTCGACACCACCGTAAGGTTGTACGAGCGGCTTGCCGATTGACACGTCCGACACGTCCGCGGCGGGCGCTTCTGTGCGCCGCGGAACATCGTTGTGGGCCGCAGCTGTCCCGGTGACAAGCCGCGGTGGCGGGCAGATGTACACTGAGATTTTGCAGGAGGCGTCCGATGCAGATCGAAGGCTTCGAGCGCAGAACGGTCGATACCGAGGGTGCGGCGATCCATCTCGAGCACGGCGGCGAGGGGCCGCCCCTGCTCCTGCTGCATGGCTATCCGCAGACGCACCTGATCTGGCATCGGGTTGCGCCGCATCTGGCGCAACATTTTCACGTGATCTGTCCGGACCTGCGCGGCTATGGCGACAGCGCCAAGCCACCGGGCGGCACGGACCATGCGGCGTACTCAAAGCGTGCCATGGCGCAAGACATGGCGGATGTGATCGATGCGTTCGGCTACACGAGCTGTCTTGTCGCCGGGCACGATCGCGGTGCACGTGTCGCACACCGCATGGCACTCGACAAGCCTGCCCTGGTCGAACGTTTGTGCGTGATGGACATCGCGCCCACGCTGTACATGTTCGCCCACACCGACCAGCAGTTCGCCACCGGCTACTACCACTGGTTCTTCCTGATACAGCCCGACGGTCTGCCCGAGCATCTGATCGGCGCAGACCCGGGTTATTACCTGCGCGAGAAGCTGCGGCGCTGGGCCGCCCCGGGTGCGGTGTTCGACCCGGCGGCGGTCGAGGACTACGTGCGCTGTTTCTCGTCCCCCGCCGCGATCCATGCGAGTTGCGAGGACTACCGCGCTGCCGCGACCATCGACCTGCAGCACGACACTGCCGATCGCGGACGCCGGATCGGGTGCCCGCTGCTCGCGCTGTGGGGTGCGCGCGGCTTCGTCAATCGCACCTATGACGTGCCCGGCGTGTGGCGCGACTATGCCGACAACGTGTCGGGCCGGGCGCTGGATTGCGGCCATTTCCTGCCTGAGGAGGCGCCCGACGCGGTATGCGAGGCGCTCGAAGCCTTCTTCGGGTCAGGGGTTTAACGCACTGTAACGCCGCCGATGCGTGGCCGGTGGCAACGTATCGTTTGCAGTACGGCAGATGCTCGCCTGTTTCACCATCATCATTTCCACGACAAGGAGACCGACATGGCAGGCTGGTTCGAACTCAACAAGAACGACAAGGGGCAGTTCAGCTTCGTGCTCAAGGCAGGCAACGATCAGGTAATCCTGCGCAGCGAGCAGTACGAGACCAAGGGCGCCGCCCAGAACGGCATCGCCTCGGTGCAGACCAACAGCCCCCAGGATGCGCGCTACGAGAAGAAGACCGCTGCCGACGGCAGGCCCTACTTCAATCTCAAGGCCGCCAACCACCAGATCATCGGCACCAGCCAGATGTACGCCAGCGAAGGCGCGCGCGACGACGGCATTGCATCGGTCAAGGCCAACGGCCCGAGCACGACGATCAAGGACAACGCCTGATCGACACGGCGTCCGTCGCGGCGGATCAAGGCGGGCGCAATCCTTCGGCGTCAGGTGCGCTGCAAGGCGCATCCAGCGGTCATTTCCGGCAGGGCATGCCGCACAGGGGCGTGGACAGTCGGCCCTGGCGATGCCGTGCCCAAGGCCAAGCATCCATGCGGCCTCCAGGCTGGGTCATTCACGCGTGATCTCCTCGCCTGGTTCCGCGCCGGGCTTCTTCTTCAGCCGATAGCTCAGCTGCGGGCGCGTGATGCCGAGCAGGCGCGCGGCGCCGGCCAGATTGCCCTCGGCGCGCGCCACCGAGGCCTCGAGCAGCAGATCCTCGAGCGCGTCGAGCGACAGGCCGGCTCGTGTCCTCGCATCGATGTCGATCGACGGCAGGATTCGACTATTACTTTCGTGGAATGCGTTTCCTCCCATGAAGTGATATACGTCGATCAACTGGACAACATCAAAATCATCGGATCGCTTCCCGGATGGACCGCAGCGAGCGCTTCAACAAGATCCGGCTGGCGCTGGGGCAATCCCGCGTCGTGAGCTTCGAAGCGCTGCGCACCTCGCTCGAAGTGTCGCGCGCCACGCTGAACCGTGACCTTGCTTATCTGCGGGACCGTCTGAACGCCCCGATCGTGTTCGATCGCGATGCAGGCGGCTATCGGGTCAGCCAGTCCGATCCGGCCGCCGGCGGGCAGATCGAATTGCCGGGCCTCTGGTTCAACGCAGCCGAGATCCACGCGCTGCTCACCATGCAGCATCTGCTCGCCAACCTCGACCCGGGCGGGCTGCTGGCGCAGCACATCGAACCGCTGGTCGCGCGCCTGAATCAACTGCTTGGCAGCGGCGACGGCACAGCCGAAGAAATCCGCCGCCGCATCCTGATCGTCGGCCTCGGCAAGCGCGCGATCAGGCTCGAACACTTCGAGCGCGTCGGCTCCGCGCTGCTGCGGCGCAAGCGCCTGCTCATCGCCTATTACTCGCGCGGCCGCGGCGAACTCACCGAGCGCGAAATCTCGCCGCAGCGCCTCGTCCATTACCGCGAGAACTGGTATCTCGACGCCTGGTGCCACAAGCGGCGCGGCCTGCGCAACTTCGCCGTCGACTCGATCCGCCGCGCCCACATACTCGAAAAACCGGCGCGCGAAGTCACGCAGAGAACCATCGACGCCGCACTCGGCCCCGGCTACGGCATTTTCGCCGGCCGCCGCCTCAAGTGGGCGACGCTGCGCTTCACCCCCGAGCGCGCCCGCTGGGTCGCCGCCGAGCACTGGCACCCCAAACAGCGCGGCCGCTTCGAGGCCGACGGCCACTACCTGCTCGAGATTCCGTATGCGGATCATCGCGAGCTGCAGATGGACATCCTCAAGTACGGGGCGGAAGTCGAGGTGCTCGCGCCGCCGGAACTGCGCGAGCTGATCGCGACGCAAGTCGAAAAAGTGGGCCGGCTCTACTCACGGCCGGCGGCAGTATCACGCCATGAGACTGGAGGGGAATAGGCTTGCTCACAACAACCCGGATCGGATTACGCTTATTTCATGGAACCCACCGACGATATCCCGCTCGCGCACATTGGGCCTAACGGCGAGCCGCATCTGCTCGTCGACCATTTGCTTGCGGTGGCGCGAGGTGCGGGGGAGAAGGCAGCGCTCTTCAATGCCGAAAATTGGGGGCGGCTTGCCGGTATATGGCATGACCTCGGCAAATACCGCATAGGATTCAGGAAGTACATTCGGCAGGCCAACGACCCCGATGCGCATATCGAGGGCCGCGTGAGCGGAAGGGACAAAACGCATTCGGCTGCGGGCGCCATGTGGGCGCAACAACACCTGCGCGAGATCGCGGGCAAGCAGGGCGACGTTATCGCGCGGGTACTTGCTTATGTCATCGCTGGACACCACGCAGGACTGGACAACTGGGATGGCGGCCTCAAGGCAAGGTTGGCTGGCGAGGACAGCGCCAAGGAGTTCGATGATGCGATAGCCGGCGAGCCGGCCTCCGAAGTTTTGCGCCCAGACGTGCCTTTGCCGGATATGTCGCGAATACCGGTCGACGAGAAGACCGGCGTGCCCGGTAGTTTCGCGCTGTGGGTTCGCATGTTGTTTTCGGCGCTGGTCGATGCCGACTTTCTCGATACCGAAGCATTCATGAATGCCAGGCAGGCCGCTTCGCGTGAAGGCTTCGCCTCGATCGAACAGTTGCTGGAAGTTTTCGACACCCACATGCGACAGTTGTCCGTCGAGGCCGCGCCAACGTTGGTGAACCGTCTGCGCGCCGAAGTCCTGCACCAGTGTCGCGAAAAGGCCGAGTATGCGCCAGGGGTCTTCACGCTCACTGTGCCCACTGGTGGCGGCAAGACCTTGTCGAGTCTTGCATTCGCCTTGCGCCACGCCGCACGGCACCGCAAGCGACGGATCATCTATGCGATTCCGTACACCAGCATCATCGAACAGACAGCCGACATCTTTCGCGGCATTCTCGGCGAGGCCAACGTCGTCGAGCATCACAGCAACGCCGAGTCCGATCCGGCGCAGGAGACTTCGCGCTCGCGCCTGGCATGCGAGAACTGGGATGCGCCGCTGATCGTCACCACGAATGTGCAACTCTTCGAGAGTCTGTTCGCTCGCCGTACCTCGCGTTGCCGCAAGCTGCACAACCTCGTCGGCAGCGTCGTCGTGCTGGATGAGGCGCAACTGCTTCCCGTCGAGTTTCTACAGCCGGTAATCGATGTGCTGCGGCTACTGGTCAAGGATTACGGTGTCACCCTGCTGTTGTGTACCGCCACGCAGCCTGCGCTGACCTCGCAGCAGAGCTTCGATCCGCGTCGTGGTTTGCGCGGATTTGCGGCTGACCAAGTCACCGAAATCATCGACGACGTACCTGCGCTCTATGCGCTGCTCAAGCGTGTCGAGGTGTATCGCCCCGCGAGCCTGGAAGCCAAGCGCGACTGGCCAGATATCGCAGGCGAGATCGGTCTGCACGACGCGGTGCTCGCCATCGTCAATCGCCGGGCAGATGCGCGCGAGCTTTTCGGCTTACTTCGGGGGCGCAATCGCGAAGGTGTCTGGCATCTTTCTGCGCTCATGTGCCCGCAACATCGCAGCGACACGATCGCAGCCATCAAGAACGCGTTCGATGCGCGTCGAGAGGCACTCGCGCGCGGTGAGCTGTCCTATCCGGTGCGCGTCGTCAGCACCCAGTTGGTGGAAGCCGGCGTCGACATGGATTTCCCGGTGGTCTTCCGTGCCATGGCCGGCCTCGATTCGATTGCCCAGGCCGCGGGGCGGTGCAATCGGGAAGGGCGGCTGGAGCAGGGTCAGGTTCATGTATTCGTGCCGCCGAGCCTGCCGCCGCCGGGTTTGCTGCGGCAGGCCGAGAGCACCTGTCGCACGATATGGCACGGTGTTGCCGGCGATCCGCTGGACCTGCAGTTGTTCCCGCGATATTTCAGTCGGCTCTATGCAGACGGCAATCTGGACCAGCACGGAATCTGCGACATGTTGCGAGTCGGGAGGGAGGCGGATGTCCGCTTTCGTGATGCCGCGGACAAGTTTCGCCTGATTGACAACGCGGACGCCGGCATTGTCATCGTGCGTTACCCGGTGGGCGACAGCGGAGATGTCGATCAGTGGATTGCAATGCTGGAGCGTGACGGACCGCAGCGCTGGCTGATGCGCAAACTTCAGAGATACGGTGTGACGATCTATCAGCACGATATTCGTCGCTTGCTGACCCAAGGCGATATTCGCGAGATCGGAACTTGTCCGGGACTCCATGTTCAGGTATCGGATGTGTTGTATGACTGTCTGCTGGGTCTGAATTTGAGCGGAGGGCCAGGCGATCCAGGAAATCTTGTCCTTTGAATGCAGGGACTCGGCCCAATCATGTTGTTTTGATTAAGGAGGACGTGGCTGCATGAAACGCTTCTGTCTAGAAGTCGCAGGCGAAATCGCCTGCTTTACGCGCCCGGAGATGAAGGTCGAGCGTGTTTCCTATGACTTGATTACCCCGTCGGCGGCACGCGCGGTATTCGAGGCGATCTTGTGGAAGCCGGCGATTCGCTGGCATGTCCAACGTATCGAGGTGCTGCGACCGGTGCGATGGACGAGTGTGCGGCGTAACGAGGTTGCGTCGGTCGTCTCGACCCGCAATGCGATAGCCGCAATGAATGCTGGCAGCGGGCAACTTGGTTTGTACGTGGAAGACGACCGTCAGCAGCGCGCGGGGCTGTTCCTGCGCGATGTCGCCTATCGCTTGCATGCCGATCTCGAGTTTTTGCCCGAACGTGCGCCGAACGACACGCTCACGAAATACGCCGAAATGTTTGCGCGCCGTGCGGCCAAGGGGCAGTGCGTCAATCAGCCTTATCTCGGTTGTCGCGAATTCGCGGCGCGCTTTCGATTGGTGGAAGATCCCGATGCCGAACCACCCGCCGAGCCGAGTCTCGACGGCGACCTCGGCTGGATGCTCTACGACCTGGACTTCGCCAATCCGGCGGACCCGCAGCCCCGGTTCTTCCGCGCAAAGCTCGATCGAGGCGTACTCGATCTCGAAGGTGCGGAGGTGCGCGGATGATTCTGCAGGCGCTCAACGACTACTACCAGCGCAAGATGTCCGATCCGGACCCGGCGCGTCGGCTACCGGCATTCGGTTTCGAAGACAAGGAGATCCCCTTCGTCATCGAACTGGGCAGCGACGGCTCGCTCGCGGGCATCAAGGACACGCGCAGCGGTGATGGCAAGAAGAAGACGGCTGCTCGCTTTCTCGTACCGAAAGGCGTGAAGAGAGCATCTGGGGTGGCCGCGAATCTCTTGTGGGACACGGCTGAGTACGCGGTTGGTGTGGACACGAAGGGAAAGCCTGATCGCGTGGCGAAACAGCACACCGCGTTTCGCGCGCGTATTGACGCCCTGCCGGATGCGGTGCAAACCGATGACGGTATTGTGGCCCTGCGTGCATTTCTCGACTCTCAGCCGCAGGACGCGCTTGCCGCCGATCCGATGTGGGATGAGATCTGCAGCACGAATCCCGTTATGACCTTCCGGCTTGAGCAGGACACCGATCTGATATGTCAGCGGCCGGCGATCGTTCAGGCGGCGTCGCTGGCGACAGGTGACGGCGAAGGCCAAAATGAATCGCTTTGTCTCGTGACGGGTGAACATCTCGCACTGGAACGGCTTCACAACGCCATCAAGGGAGTGTGGGGTGCCCAGACGGCGGGTGCGAACATCGTCTCTATCAACAATAAGAACGAGAACGGAAGCAACGGCGGCCAAACACCGGCGTTCGCTTCGTTCAACAAACAACAGGGTTACAACTCGCCAATAAGCAAGCATGCTGCATTCGCTTACACCACGGCACTGAATCACCTCCTTGCCAAGGGTTCTGCGCAGCGCATCCAGGTCGGCGACGCCTCCACAGTCTTCTGGGCGCAGCGGCAGGATGAAGTCGAAGACGTCTTCGCGCAGTTGTTCGGCGAGACCGATGACCCTGATGCGCGCACCGGGCAGGTCAGGGCACTGCTGGAGGCAATTCATTCGGGCAAGTTCGACGGTGGGCGGGGCGAGAACAGGTTTTTCGTGCTCGGGCTCGCGCCGAATGCGGCGCGCATTGCTGTTCGGTTCTGGCATGCCGCGCCGCTGAAGGAAATTGCAAGTCACGTTGCTGCATGGTTTCGGGATCTTGAAGTCGATCGGGGTCCGAACGACCCGGAATATCCGGCCTTGAGGCGATTGCTCGGATCCCTCTGCCTTGCGACGAAAGAGCGCCCGCTCGGCGATATCGATAGGTTGCCGCCCGTTATCGGCGGCGACGTGATGCGAAGCATCCTTTCGGACGGCGAGTTGCCTGCCACGCTCTTGAGTACTGCGCTTCAACGTTGCCGCGCGGAACAGGCGAGAAAGGACGATAGAACGGGCAAGCACGTTCGACACGTGTCCTATTTGAGGGCGGCGGTCATCAAGGCTTTTATCAACCGCAGTTTCCGTAAGCACGCGCCGAACCGCAAGGAGATGACTGTGTCACTGGATAGAACCAACACCGATAAGCCATACCTACTTGGCCGATTGTTTGCAACGTTCGAGAGAATGCAAGAAGCCGCGGCTGAGCGACAACTCAATAGGTCCATTCGTGATTCATTCTTCGGTGCGGCCATGGCGACGCCGCGTTCGGTGTTTCCTCGTCTCGTGCGGCTCAACCAGCAACATCTGCGCGATCTCAAGCGGGGCCGTCCCAAGTCTGCTGGATACTTTGATCGGCTACTTAGAGACATCAATGACAACCTTGATCCGAAGTCTGCATTTCCTGCGAGTCTGTCTCTCAAGGACCAGGGCGTCTTTGCAATTGGCTACTACCACCAGCGGCAGGATTTCTACCCGAAAGCGCCTACCGACAGCGATCTTTCGTTGATTGACGACTCCGCATCCACCACAGAAGGAAACTTGAAATGAGCCTGTCCAACCGCTACGACTTCGTCCTTGTTTTCGATGTGCGCGACGGCAACCCGAACGGCGACCCGGATGCAGGCAATCTGCCGCGTCTGGATTCCGAGTCCGGTCACGGGCTCGTCACCGATGTATCGCTCAAGCGCAAGGTGCGCAATTTCGTCGGCATGATGAAGGGAGAGGTGCCGCCTTTCGACATCTATATCAAGGAAAAGGCAGTCCTCAACCAAACGCACGAAAAGGCGTATGTGGCCATCGGCGCGGAAGATGCGCTGAAGGGCGAAGACAAGAAGCGCAAGGGGGGCGGCGATACTGTCGATCAGGCCCGCAAGTGGATGTGCGCCAATTTCTACGACGTGCGGACGTTCGGCGCGGTCATGTCGACCGGCGTTAACTGCGGCCAGGTGCGCGGCCCCGTGCAACTGACCTTTGCCCGCTCGATCGATCCAATCACGCCGCTCGACGTGAGCATCACGCGTGTGGCCGTGACCAAGCCGGAAGACGCGGCGATCGTCGTCGCTGACGACGGCACGGCCAAGGGCAAAACGACTGAGATGGG
>WBZM01000779.1_pt1 | contig 38622 bp, 24 predicted proteins | sample 5204271 | NCBI WGS metagenome assembly WBZM01 (sample SAMN12344346, study PRJNA552823) | activated sludge metagenome | biome: Activated sludge suspended growth; feature: Nitrification reactor; material: Wastewater; isolation source: activated sludge from nitrification reactor of wastewater... | reverse complement strand
GCTCCTGCCCCCGGTAGCGGGCGACAAAGGCGCGGGCCATGCCGCCCAGGGCCGGGCTTAAAGAATGCCCCGGCGATGGCCAGATCGCCCACGTCGCGGGCGCGGAGCTGGCGCAAGGTGCGCCGCGCGCCGTCGCTCTCGCACTGGAAGACGCCGATGGAATCGCCGCGGCTGAGCATATCGCCGGTAGCGTCGTCGCCGGGAGGGATGTCCTCCAGGCGGAAGGCCGGCTGCTGAAAGTGGCGCACCAGTTCGGCCGCGTCGGCCAACACGGTCAGGGCGCGAATGCCCAATAAGTCGAGCTTGGGCAGACCAATGGCCTCCACATCGCCGTGCTCGTACTGCGTCGCCAGATAACCCTTGGGCGAGAGCAGAACGGGCACGGTGTCGGTCAGTGGGCCGGGGGTGATGACCAGGCCGCCGGGATGCAGGCCGGGATGGTGGGGCCGGCCAACCAGCAGATAGGCCAGGCGGACGACCTCGCGCTGGGCCGGGTCGTCGATTTTGGCCAGCACGTCGTCGGGTGTCTCCGTCAAGCGGCGGCGCGGGTCGGGGTGCCAGCCGTGGGGCAGGCTGGCCACCAGCGCCGTGATGGCCTCATCGGGCAGGCCGTGGGCCTTGCCCACCTCGCGCACGGCCGAACGCGCCTGAAAGGTGGTCATGGTGCTGACCAGGGCGACGCGGTCTCGGCCGTAGGTACGACGCACGTAGTCGAGCACTTCATCCCGCCGTCGGCTGCAGAAATCCAGGTCGATGTCGGGTGGGCTGCGCCGGGCGGGGTTCAGGAAGCGCTCGAACAGCAGGTCATGGGCGATGGGATCGACGGTGGTGATGCCCAGGCAGTAGGCCAGCAGCGAGTTGGCCACGCTGCCGCGCGTGCTGACAGGGATGGCCGCGGCGCGGGCGAAGCGCACCAGGTCGGCCACCAGCAGAAACAGGGGCGCGTAGCCATAATCGACCACGGCGGCGACTTCCCGATCCAGCCGGGCCAGGGCGGCCGCGGGCGGGGCCGCGCCGTAGCGCTCGGCCAGGCCGGCCGTGGCAGCGCGCCGCAGTTGCACGGGCGCTGGCGTGTCGCCGGTCAGCGTGGGCCAGAGCAGGCGACCATCGGGCAGCGCCTCGTGGCAGGCGTCGGCCACGTCGCCGGCCGCGGTCAGCAGCTCCGGCCGCTCGGCGTAGGCGGCGGCGAACGCCTCCGGCGCTGGCCACGCCAACGGGCTGGCCGCGTCGCCACAGTCAGGCAGCGCGCCGGGATCCACGCCAGCCACGGGGCAATTGGCGTCGATGGCCGCCAGCAGGCGCAGAAGCGGGCGCTGTTGCTCGTCAAGGCAGTAGATGGGCTGGGCGGCGACGACGCGCAGCCCAAACCGGCCGCCGAGGGCGACGATCTCCTCGGCCAGCGGCCGGTGCGGGCCGGCCATGAGGTCGGGGCTGATCGCCAGGCAGCAGCGCTCGCCAAAGAGGCCGCCCAGCTGGGCGATGTAGCGCGTCGCTGCGGCGTGGTTGCCGGCGCGCAAAAAGCGCTCCAGCCAGCAGGCACGGCCGCCGGTCAGACAGATCAGGCCGCCAGCGTGGGCGCGCAGCTCGGCCAGCGCCAGCCCAAGGTGGCGGCGGCGTTCGCGGTCGGCATCTGCCTGGAAGAGCGAGGCCAGGCGACACAGCGAACGGTAGCCGGACGGCCCGGCGGCCAACAGCACGAGATGGCCAGGAACGGCGTGGGTGTCCGGCGATACATCGCCAGGGGGCAAGGCGACAGTGGCCGTCAGGCCAATGATGGGCCGGATGTCGGCCGCGCGGCAGGTGCGGGCGAAGCTGACCGCGCCGAAGAGGGCGTTGCTATCGGCCAGGGCCAGCTGTCGCAGACCGTCACGCGCGGCGCGGGCGACGAGATCGGCGAGCGACGCCGTGGCTCCCAGCAACGTGTAATGCGAATGCAGGTGCAAGTGGGTAAAATTAGCCGGCAGCGCGCTTGTCACGGCCGTGATCATAGAACTGAGTCCGGCGACTGGCAAGCGACATTTGAACCCTTTGGAGAGTGGCGATGATCCCCCTGGCCCTGGCGGTTGAACTGAAGCAGGCCGGCCTCGTATGGCGGACGAGCACCCATGACTTCTTTGCCGTGCCCGATCGCGGCTTAGATGATCGCGTTTTCGTCCTGGCCGATATGGTGGCGTATACGGAGCTGGTGCAGGGCTGGCCGGCGGTGGCCTTCCACGGCACGGCCGAATGGGCGCTGGACTACATCTTCACCGACGAGATCGTCTGGATGCCGACCGAGGAGCAGTTGCGCGACGCCCTGCAGGACAACTTGCATGGCCACAGTGGCACCACGCCCACACTGCTGCTGAGCTATCAAGCGGGCGACGGCTACCACTGCCATATCGATTTTCGGGAACAAACACTGACATTCGACGCGCCCACGGCCGGCGAGGCCTATGCCCGCGCCCTGCTCCACGTGCTGGCGCAACGCAATCGGCCAAACGGTGTATAATCCGCCCATGCACAGATTCGTCCGCCGCCTGGGGGTTGTGCCTGTCCTGGCGTTGAGCGCCGGCCTGATCGTGCTCGGCGCGCTGGCCGTCGATCGCATCGTCAACACCATGTGGCCGTTTGACGTAACCCGGATCGAGTTGGTGCGGGCCACGGCGCAACAGCGCGTCGACGCCGCCATGCTACTGGCGGCCGCCCGGAGCGACATCATCATTGCCTTCCTGGCTTCGGTCACCGTCGCCATGACCGGGTTGGCGCTACCGCTGGCCTACTTTTTCAACAAGCGCATCCAGCCGCCGGAAATGCGCCACGAGCCGCCGCCACTGCTGACGATCCTCCGCCAGGGACTGTGGGTCGGGCTGTGGGTAGCCTTCTGCCTGTGGCTACAGATGAACCGCACTCTGGGACTGGCCGTGGCCGCCTTGGGGGCGGCCGTGCTGATCCTCTTTGAGGTCGTGTTGCAGATTCGCGCCCGCGCCTCGGCCGTCCAGGAACAAGGCAGCGCCACGTGATGGAGCCGGTCGTCGCGCCCTCCCCCGCCGCCATGCTGCGCGAGCTGCCCAGCATCGACCGGCTGCTGCGCGCGCCGGGCGGCGACGAGTTGCGGGCCGCCTTCGGCCGCACTCTGGCCATTGAGGCGCTGCGGGCGACGCTGGACGCGACGCGGGCGGCCATTCGCGACGGCCTGGCCGAGCGGCCGCCCGATTACGACCTCGTCGCCGCCGCGCACGAGTGGGCCACCGACCTGCTGGCGCCAACGTTGCGGCCGGTCATCAACGCCACGGGCATCATCGTGCACACGAACCTGGGCCGCGCCCCGTTGAGTGAGGCGGCGCTGGCGGCCGTGGCCGCGGCCGCGGCGGGCTACGCCACGCTGGAGTATGACCTGGCCGCGGGGCGGCGTGGTTCGAGAGCTGTCCACGCCGAGCATCTGCTGACCCGACTGACGGGCGCGGAGGCGGCGCTGGTGGTCAACAACAACGCCGCGGCCGTTCTGCTGATGCTGACCGCGCTGTGCCGCGACGCCGAAGTGATCATCAGCCGCGGCCAATTGGTGGAGATCGGCGGCGGCTTCCGCATCCCCGAAGTGCTGGCCCAGTCAGGGGCAAAGCTGGTAGAGGTTGGCACAACCAACCGCACCCATCTGCGCGACTACGCCGAGGCCATCACCGCGCAGACGGCCGCCATCCTGGTCGTCCACACCTCCAATTACCGCGTCGTCGGCTTCACCAGCCAACCGGAACTGGCCGAGCTGGCGGCGTTGGCCCACGAGCGCGGGCTATGGCTGCTGTTCGACCAGGGCAGCGGCGCGCTGCACGATACGGCGGCCTATGGTCTGGCACCGGAGCCGAGCGTGCCGGATGGGCTACGCGCCGGGGCCGATGTCGTCGCCTTCAGCGGCGACAAGTTGCTGGGCGGGCCACAGGCGGGCATCCTCGTTGGCCACGCCAACCTGGTGCAGCGCTTACAGCGCCACCCGCTGGCCCGCGCCGTGCGTGCCGACAAGATGGCCCTGGCCGCGCTGGCCGCGACGCTGGGCCACTACCTGGCCGATCAACCGCAGCACGTGCCCGTGTGGCGGATGATCGCCCGGCCGCTGGACGACATTGCCGCCGAGGCCGGGAGCTGGGCGGCGCAACTGGCGGCGCGGGGCGTGCCGGCCGAGGTGGTGGCTGGCGAATCGCTCGTCGGCGGCGGCAGCCTGCCCGGCGAGACGTTGCCGACGCGCCTGGTGGCCATCAGCGCCGGCGGGGCCGAGGCCCTGGCGGCGCGGTTGCGCGCGGCGGCCGTGCCGGTCATCGGCCGCATCCAGGACGACCGTTTGCTACTCGACCCGCGCACCGTCTTGCCGGGCCAGGCCGAGCAGCTGCTGGAAACCGTGGCGCGAGCCGTCACGGGTCACATATTCAGGGATCACGCCGGCCTATGAGCGACTATTCGACCCGAATCCTGGCCATTGAGACCTCGTGCGACGAGACGGCCGCGGCCATCATCGCCGACGGCACAACCATGCTGAGCAATGTCATCGCCAGCCAAACCGAACTGCACGCGCGCTATGGCGGCGTCTTCCCCGAAGTGGCCTCGCGCCGCCATGTAGAGGTCATCTACTCCGTAGTCGAGGAGGCCATGCGCGAGGCCCATATTGGCTTTGGCGACCTTGACTGCGTGGCCGTCACACGCGGGCCGGGGCTGGTCGGCTCGCTGCTGGTGGGCGTCAACATGGCCAAGGGGCTGGCCGTGGCCCGCAACCTGCCCATTCTGGGCATCAACCACATCGAAGGACACATCTATTCGCTATGGCTGACCGAAGAAGCGCCGCACATTCGCTTCCCGGTGCTGACGCTGGTGGTCAGCGGCGGCCACACCGAACTGTACGTTATGACCGACCACGGCCGCTACGAGCTTCTCGGCGCGGCGCTCGACGACGCCGCCGGCGAGGCCTTCGACAAGGTTGGCCGGCTGCTGGGCCTGCCTTTTCCCGGCGGGCCGGCCATCGACCGGGCGGCGGAGAAGGGCAACCCAGCCGCCTTTCGCTTCCCACGCGCGGTGATGGAGGCGGAGCACGGCTACGACTTTAGCTTCAGCGGCTTGAAGACAGCGGTCATGCGCCAGGTCAGCCAGTATCACTCGCCGGCGACGATGCCAACGGCCGATCTGGCGGCCAGCTTCCAGGCGGCCGTCGTCGATGTGCTGGTGGGCAAGACGGCCGCGGCGGCCACGGCGGTCGGGGCGACGGCCGTCCACATCGCCGGCGGGGTGTCGGCCAACCGCGCGCTGCGGGCGGCCATGCGGGCGCGGCTGGAGTTGCCGGTGCGCGTGCCGCCGCTCGCCCTGTGTACCGACAACGCGGCCATGATCGGCGCGGCGGCCCACTTCAATTTCATCCGCGGACGGCGCGACGCGCTCGATTTCGATGTTGTGCCCAGTCTGCAACTGGTCTAGGGAGCATGAGTATGGGCAACGAGACAACACTTCTGCCACATCTGGACAATACCGGCCTGGCGCTCAACGCCGACGCGCGTTTTCGCCATGTCTTCTCCGAGGGCTTTGACCCCATTTTGCTGACCGACCACACGGGCAAGATCCTGGACGGCAACCGCCAGGCGCTGGCCTTCTTTGGCATCGATCGCAAGGCGCTGCTAGAGGCCAACATTCGCGACCTGCACCACCGCGACGAGCCGCTGCCGGACGTAAGCAAGCTGACCGGGCCGGGGGCCAGCAGCTTCCAGAGCCGGGTCATTGCCGCGCGCGTGCGCGACAACCGGCCCCGGCAGGTGACGCTGACGGTCGAGGTGCGCGCCCGTCGCCTGACGCCCGGCCGCGAGGGGACGTGGCAGTGGATCTACCACGACATCTCCAGCCGGGTCGAGCTGGAGGAGATGCGTCAGGACCTGACGGCGATGTTGCTCCACGATCTGCAAAGCCCGCTGAGCAACGTCATCTCCACGCTGGAGCTGCTGCGCATGCAGATGGAAACCAGCGGCGATGCCATGTTGCTGGAGCTACTGGACATCGCCTCGCGCAGCAGCGGCCAATTGCAGCGACTGATCGCCTCACTGATGGACATCAGCCGGCTGGAAGCCGGGCAGCCGGTTGGGCAGCCGATGGCTATCGAACTGCCCAAGTTGATCGCCGATGCCTACGAGATCGACGAACCGAACTTCACGCGGCGCGGTGTGGCCTTGCGCCGCCACCTGCCCGATGACCTGCCGACGCTGTATGCGGAGCCAAATGTCATCAGCCGGGTGCTGCTAAATCTGTTCGACAACGCCCTGAAGTACAGTCAGGATGGCGAGCAGGTCACGGTCGAGGGCCGGGCCATCGACAACGGCGAGGTGCTAATCAGCGTCAGCGATCAGGGCGCGGGCATCCCCAAGGAATATCGCGAGATCGTCTTCGAGAAGTTCAGGCGCATCAAGAACGATTCTTCGTCGAAGGGGTTGGGGCTGGGGCTGGCCTTTTGCCGGCTGGCCGTCGAGGCCCACGGCGGCCGCATCTGGATCGACGACGCGCCGGGTGGCGGCGCGCGCTTTAACCTGACTCTGCCCGAAGCGCCACGCGACCGCGACCCCGACGACCCGGCCGAGGGGAGCGACGGCGACGGCCGTTGGCCGGACGAGGCCGCCGGCGCGGCGACATGAGCGCGCGCGCTTACTACGCCGACGCCTACACGACGCGCTTCCAGGCCGATGTGGTCGAGGCGGCCGAGGTGGACGGGCGGCCGGCGGTACGGCTGTCATCGACCTACTTCTACCCCACCTCCGGCGGCCAGCCCCACGACACGGGCCAACTGCGCCAGGGCGACCGGCTGGCCCGCGTGCTGGATGTCATCGTGCGCGAGGCGGATGACGCCGTGCTGCACCTCCTCGACGCGCCGCTGCGTTTGGGCCAGGTGACGGCCGAGCTCGACTGGCCGCGCCGTTTCGACCATATGCAGCACCACACCGGCCAGCACATCCTGTCGCAGGCATTTATCCGCGCCGCCGAAGCGGAGACCATCGGCTTTCACCTGAGCAGGCAAAGCGTGACTATCGACCTCGACCGCGCCGATCTGTCGTCCGACGAGGTTCGCGCCGCCGAGAGCCTGGCCAATGAGGTCATCGAGCAGAACCGCACAGTGCGGGCGCGTCAGGTGGCGCTGGCCGAGGCAGCAACGCTGCCGTTGCGCAAGCGGCCGCCGGGGCGCGACGGTCTACTGCGCCTGGTGGACATCGACGGCTTCGACCTGACCGCCTGCGGGGGCACGCATGTGGCCGGGACGGCCGAGGTGGGGCTGATCAAGGTGCTGAAGACGGAGCGGCGCGGTGCGGCCACGCGAGTGGAGTTTGTCTGCGGCGGCCGGGCGATAGCCGACTACCGGCTGAAACACGACGTAACGCAGCAACTGAGCGCCGCGCTGACCACGGGCGTCAACGACCTGGCTCCCGCGCTGGCCCGGCTACAGGAGGAGGCGCGACAGTTACGCCTCGACTGGAAGCGGGAACGCAGCGCGCGGCTGGCCCTGGAGGCGGGCCAGCTGCTCGACGCCGCCGAGACGATCGGCGGGGCGCGGGTGGTCTGTCGCGTCTTTGCCGGACGCCAGGTGGACGAGCTGCGGCAGCTAGCCACCGCGATCACCGCCGGGGGCGCGGTGGCGCTGTTGGGGCTGGCGGGCGAGCGGGCGCAACTGGTGTTTGGCCGCCCGACCGAGGGGCCGGCCTTTGCCCACATGGGCGAGCTAATCCGGCCGGCACTGGCCGCGCTGGGCGACGCGCGCGGCGGCGGCGGGCCAGCAGCGGCCCAGGGCGGCGGGCCGCCGGGCGACGAGGCGGTCGTGGAGACGGCCCTGAGGGCGGCCGTCGCCCGGTTGCGGGCTGCGGCGAACGCGGTAGAATGAAGAGAAGTAGAGGAGACGAGAGAGCAAAAGGGAGGACGGGAGTATGGCGGCACGCGATAGTCTCGCCGCGCAAGCTTTGCAAGGCGTGCCCTTTTTTGCCAATTTACAGGAAGACCATGCTGGCGAGCTTGCCGGCAAGCTGGTGCCGCGGCGCTTTGGCCCCAACCAAGTTATCTTCCACCTGGGCGATCCCGGTGGGCTGCTCTATTTGATCAGCCGCGGCAAGGTCAAGATCAGCCACACCACGCCTGACGGCCAGGAGGTCGTGCTGGCCATCCTGAGCACGGGCGACTTCTTCGGCGAGTTGGCGCTGCTGGACGATTCCCCCCGCTCGGCCACGGCCGTGGCCCTGGAGCCGACAGAGACGTGGACGCTCCACCGCGCGGAATTCATGCAGTACCTGAGCGACAATCCCGGCTTCGCTCTGCACGTCCTCAAGACCCTGGCCCGCCACATCCGTCGCCTGAACACCCAACTGGCGGACATCTTCTTTCTCGACCTGCCCGGCCGCCTGGCGCGCGTGCTGCTCAACCTGTCCGAGCAGTACGGCCGCAAGACACAGGAGGGCATCCAGATCGAGCTGTCCCTGACCCAGACCGACCTGGCCGACATGACTGGCGCGACGCGCGTCAGCATCAACAAGGCACTGGGGCGGTTCCGGCGGGCGGGCTGGATTCGCGTCAACGGCCGGCGAGTCACCGTCCTCGACGAGGCCGCGCTGAGAGAACTGATCGAAGTGTCGGGCGGGGACGCTTAGCCCACTTCCGCTTTTCGGCGGCATTCCAGCTTAGAAAATCGACATTTCAATGAGCCGAGACGCGGCATGTTGTGTATAAACATGTGATTGCGCGCTGACTGGGTGACGGTTCGGTGACAGCCCCGGCCATAACCCGCACGGCGACAGACAGGACAACATCGGCAGCGATCGTATGAGTGTAACCGGCCTGGATAACGACCCCAAACTCGCCCCGCCCGCAGCGACCAGTCCCAGCTTGCCCCGCGCTCGAACGCGCCGGGCAACGCTTGTCGTTGTCGCTTTAGCAGCCATCTTGCTGCTGGGCGCGTACTTCCGCTTCGTTGGCATCAACTGGGATAGCGACAGCCACCTGCACCCCGATGAACGCTTTCTGACGATGGTCGGCAGCGCCATTAGCGGCGTCGATAGCCCGCTGGACTACCTGCGCACTTCAACGTCCAGCCTCAACCCCTACAACTTCGACTATTCGCTCTTTGTCTATGGCAATTTTCCCATGACGGCCACGCGCTATGTGGCCGAATGGGCGACGGCGGTCTGCAACGCCGCGGCCGGCCGCGCCGGAGCGCTGCCGAGCTGGTGCAGCCACAGCTACAGCGGCTACGACGGCATCCAGCTGGTCGGCCGCTTCCTGTCGGGCCTGGTCGACCTCATCAGCGTCTTTTTCACCTTCCTGATCGCCCGGCGGCTGTATGACTGGCGGGCGGGGCTGTTCGCCGCCCTGCTGCTGGCCCTGGCGGTCATGCCCATCCAGCAGTCCCACTTCTTCACGATGGACAATTGGGCGACGGCGTTCACAACGCTGGGCGTCTATGCCGCCGTGCGGGCGGCGACGGTGGGCGACGCTGAGCCGCGCTGGCGGCTGCGCTGGTGGGCCCTGTTTGGGCTGGCGCTGGGACTGGCCGCCGCCTCGCGGGTCAACACCGCGCCGCTGGCGGTGATCATAGCCGTCAGCGCGGTTATCTTCCTGGCGCGGCGGGACGCCGGCGTCGCGGACGCCGGCGCGCCAACCAGTCATTTCGCCTGGCTGGCGCGGGCGACGCGCACGCGCGACCTGGAGCGCGCGATGGTCGGCATCGCCCTGGCCGCGGCCGTGTCCATCCTGACCTTCCGCGTGGCCCAGCCCTACGCCTTCAGCGACGCGCAGATGGTACGTGACCAGGCCATCGCCACGACAGGCCAGGAGCCGAACGCCTTCAGTGTCGCCATCAAGTCAGTGATCGGCCTGAACCCCGCCTTCCTGAGCAACATGGCCGAGATTCAGCGTCTGCAAGCGCCGGAGGCGTCCTTCCCGCCGGCGACGCAGTGGGTCGATCGGCCGGCCATCCTCTTCCCCCTGAGCAACATGGTGCTCTACGGCATGGGCATTACGGCGGGGCTGTTCGCCTGGTTTGCCGTTTTTTGGGCGGCGTGGCGGTCGCTGGGTCGCGTGCGCCGCGAACCGGAGAGCGGCACGGATTGGGCGCTGCCCGAATGGATGCTCCACGCCATCCCGCTGGCGTGGACGCTGCTCTACTTCCTCTTCATGGGCACGCGCTGGGTCAAGTCGGTGCGCTACTTCCTACCCATCTACCCAACGCTATTCGTGCTGGCCGGCTGGGCCATTGTCCAGCTGTGGCTCTGGGCCAGACGAGACGCGCCGGCGACCGGCCGTAGCGCGTCCCGCTGGCGCGCGGCGGCCGTGGTGGGGTTGGCCGCGCTGGTCGTCTTGCCCAGCCTGTTGTGGGCGGTGATGTACACACGCATCTATCGCCAGCCGATGACGCGCATTGCCGCCTCGGAGTGGATCTACGACAACGTGCCCAGCGGGGCGACACTGCTGTATGACACGGCCGACGGCCGTGCCGAGGAGCTGAACCTGCCGCTGAAGGGCATGGACTTCCGGCTCGACGGGCCGCCGCTATTTCTCGACTTCACCATGCCCGAAGACGGCACCATCCGCGCCCTGCGGCTCAATTACCTGAGCGACGCCGACTTTGACGCGGGCGCGGCCGATGACACCGAATCGCTGCGCGTCATCCTGGGCAACGGCATGCCGGTGGATCAGCCGTTGCAGCTGGACGGCGAGCGGCGGGCGGTCGTCATTCCCCTGCCGGCCACGCCCGCCGCGGCCGACGCCCCCCTCCATCTGACCATTGAGGCGGGACCGGGCGGCCCCATCCGCGCTGGGACAAGCCTGCTGGTCAACGAACATTGGGACGACTTGCTACCGGTGGGGTTGGATGGGCGCAACGCCTATGGCGCGTACTACACCGAAGTGACCGGCGGCCAACGCCCGGTGACCAACCCCGACAGCCCGGAGAAGCGCGAGGAGGTCATCGCCTGGCTGGACGAGGCTGACTACGTCATGATCAGCAGCCAGCGGGCGATGTGGAGCCTGCCGCGCATGCCGCTGACCTTCCCGCTGATGCTGCGCTACTACGAGGGGCTGTTCAACGGCGAGTTGGGCTTCGACCTGGTGGCCCAGTTCCACGAAAACACGCACCTGGGGCCGCTCTACGTCAGCGACACGTCGGCGCAGGTGCGCTGGGGCCAGCCGCCGGCCGTCGGCTGGCCACCGCCCGGCGAGCTGGCCGCCGAGGAGGCCTTCAGCGTCTACGACCACCCGCCGGTGTGGATCTTCGCCAAGAACGACCGTTACAGCAGCGAGAACACGCGCCGCATCCTGGAGAGCGTTGACCTGAGCCAGGTGCGGGTGATGAACCCGCTGGAGGCGACGCGGGCCACGGGCGGCATGCTGCTGTCGGCCGCCGACCGGGCCACGCAGCAGGCCGGCGGCACGTTCAGCGAAGTCTTCGCCATCGATGGCGTGCTGTCGCGCCATCCGTGGCTGGCGGCCGTCGTCTGGGCGCTGGCGGTCATCGTCATCGGCTGGATCGCCTTTCCGCTGGCCTACACCGCCCTGGGCGGCCTGCCCGACCGCGGCTATGGCTTGTCGCGGGTGTTGGGTCTGCTGGTCATCTCCTATCTGACGTGGCTGGCGGCGAGCTTGAACTGGCGGCCGCACTCTCGCGGGACGCTGCTGCTCTCCCTGCTGGCGCTGGCTACGCTCAGCGCCATTCTGTTCGCCCGGCGGCGTCGGGAGATGGTCGCCTTCGTGCGCGAGCGTCGTGGCTACATCCTCGGCGTGGAGTTGCTGGGACTGGCCCTCTTCGCGCTCATGATCGCCATCCGTCTGGGCAACCCGGACGTGTGGGACGTGATCTGGGGCGGCGAGAAGCCGATGGACCTGTCGTACCTGACGGCGGTGATGCGCTCGACAACCTTCCCGCCCTATGATCCCTGGTTCGCCGGCGGCTACCTCAACTACTACTACTATGGCTTCGTCTTCGTTGGGGCGTTGGCCAAGCTGCTGGGCGTGATGCCGGCCGTGGCCTACAACCTCATTCTGCCGATGCTGTTCAGCATGATCGGCGTGGCCATGTACAGCCTGGCGCATGGGCTGGTGGTGGCCGTGGGGCCACAGGTGGGGCGATGGGGGCGGCGGCCGGTCATTGCCGGGCTGGTGGCCGTGGCTCTGGCGCTGCTGCTGGGCAATCTGGCCGAGCCGACGGTGGTGGCCGACGCCTGGTACAAGGCCGGCACGCCGTCGCTGGAGGAATTGCCGGTCATCGGCGGCGCGGCGCGGACGCTCGACGGCGGCCTGAAGATCCTCAGCGGTCAGCCCGCGCCGATCTACCCCGGCGACTGGTTCTGGACGGCCTCGCGGGCCATCAACGCCAACCCGGGCGAAGTGCAGCCGATCACCGAGTTCCCCTTCTTCACTTTTCTCTACGGCGACCTGCACGCCCACATGATCGCCATGCCGCTGAGCCTGCTGGCGCTGGGCTGGGCCGTCAGCCTGGCCCTCTGGGGCGAGCGGCGCTCCGCCGCCAGGCGCGCGGCCCTGGCTCCTGCAACCTGGCCCCTGGAACCTGGCCCTTATCCCCTGACCTGGCTGGTGGGTGCGCTGGCCATCGGCGTGCTGCGGCCGACGAACACGTGGGATTGGCCGACCTACATGCTGCTGGGCGTCGTGGCCATCGCGTTCTACCTGTTCCAGACCGAAGGACTGAACCTCCGCGCCCTGGGCCAGGCGGCGTTCCTGGCTGTCGTCCTGTTCGGCCTGTCGGCGCTGGCCTTCCTGCCCTACACGGCCAACTATGGCGCGGCCTACTCATCAGTTTCGCTGTGGCCAGGGTCGTACACCCACGTCTGGAACTTCCTGCTCGTCCACGGCCTGTTCCTGCTCTTCGTCGTCACGCATCTGGCGCGGGAACTGCGGGCCTGGGCGGCAACGTGGACGGAAGAGGGCAAGCGCCGCCTGGAGCCGCTGGCCCGGCCGCTGCTGGTGGCGGCGGGGCTGTTCGTCGTCTTGTGCGCGGCTCTGCTCATTCGCGGCTACTGGATCGCCCCGGTGGTCTTGCCGCTGTTGGCGACGGCCGGGCTGTTGGCCCTGCGACCGGGGCTGCCGGCGGCGCGGCGCGTCGTGCTGGCGCTGATGGCCGCCGCGCTGGGACTGACGCTGATCGTCGAAATCGTGGTGCTCGATGGCGACATCGGCCGCATGAACACCGTCTTCAAGTTCTACCTGCAAGTCTGGCTGCTACTCAGCGTCGCCTGCGGGCCGGCGGCGGTGTGGGCCTGGCCGTCGATCCGCCAGACGCGCCGGTTGCGGCTGGTGTGGCAGACGGCGCTGGGAGTGATGCTCTTTGCGGCCTTGCTCTACCCGCTGCTGGCCACGGCGGCCAAGTGGGGCATCCGCATGAACCCGGCCGCTCCGAATACCCTCGATGGCGCGGCCTTCATGCCTTACGTCGAATACGGCGACACGGACTACGCCGGCCAGAGCCGCACCATACGGCTGGCCGAAGACATGGGCGCGATCGATTGGCTGCAACGTAACGTGCAGGGTTCGCCCGTGGTCATGGAAGCCCACGGCAGCAACCCCTATCGCTCGATTGCCGCGCGCATCGCCATGTACACCGGGCTGCCGACGGTGGTGGGCTGGGACTGGCACCAGCGGCAGCAGCGGGCGGTCGCGCCGGACACAATGGTGTCCAGCCGCATCGCCGATGTGAATACCTTCTATAACACGCTCGACGTTGACGAGGCGCGGAACATCCTGGCCCGCTATGGCGTCGCGTATATCGTCGTTGGTTCGCTGGAGAACACCTACTATTGGCCGGAAGGGCTGAGCAAGTTCGAGCCGATGGTGGCCGACGGCACGCTGGTAGAGGTCTACCGCGACGACTTCGCGCGCATCTACCGCGTCGTCAACGCGCAGCCGGCGACACCCGCGCCGGAAGCCGCCAATGAACGACGACCGAGCATTGAGCAAGTAGTGAACTGAATCCATGTCCCTGACCGACATTCTCTCCGCCGTGCGCTGGTGGGCCGTCCTGACACTGTTGGGGCTGGTGGCCTGGCCGCTGATCTACTCGCTGCTGCGGCCGCTGGCCGACCGGGGCTATGCCTTCGTCAAGATGGCCGGGCTACTGTTGGTCAGCTATGTCTTCTGGCTGACCGGGAGTCTGGGCCTGGCCGCCAACAACGGTGGCGGCATTGTGCTGGCGCTGTTGGTCGTGGGCGCGGCGTCGTGGCTGGCCTACCGCCGGCGGCCGGCGGGGGATGTGGGTCTGCGCGACTGGCTGGGGGCCAACCGGCGGACGGTGGTGGCCACCGAACTGGTCTTCGTGGCCGTCTTCGCCCTGTGGGTGTGGGCGCGGGCGCAGAACCCGGCCATCGCCAACACCGAAAAGCCGATGGAATTCGCCTTCCTCAACGGCGTGACGCTCAGCCCCACCTTCCCGCCGCTCGACCCGTGGCTGGCGGGCTATGGCATCAGCTACTATTACTTCGGCTATGTCATGACCGCGCTGCTGGCCCGGCTGGCGGTCGTGCCGACGGCCGTGGCCTTCAACCTGGCCATCGCCTGGCTGGTGGCGGGGGCGGCCGTGGGCGCGTTCGGTGTCGTCTACAACCTTGTCGCCGGTGGGGGAATTAGGAATTCAGAGCAGAGGCATGTCGCACCTGGCACCGGCTACGCGCCAGCTATCAGGCGCCGGGCGATCACCCTCGGCGTCATCGCCGCCCTGGCCGTGCCTCTGGCCGGAAACATGCAGATCGGGCTGGAAGTGCTGCACGGCAACGGCATCGGCACTGACAGCTTCTGGCAGTGGCTTGACGTGCGCGACATCAGCGGCCCGGCCGACGCCGCCGGCACGCCGCGCTACCAGACCAGCGAGTGGTGGTGGTGGCGCACCTCGCGGGTCATCCACGAGTACCATCTGACCGGCCGGGCCGAGGAAGGACTGGAACCGATCGTCGAAGTGCCGGCGTTCAGCTATGTGCTGGGCGACCTGCACCCGCATGTTCTGGCACTGCCGTTCGCCTTCCTGAGTCTCGGCGTGGCCCTGGCGTGGTGGCTGCGGCTGCGGGAGCGGCCACCGGCCACGGCACAGGACGACGCGACGCCGGTCGCCTCGCTGCGGGCGGGGTTGACCGATGTGGGTTGGCCCCTGTGGCTGCTGACGGCGCTGGTGTTGGGCGGGCTGTCGTTCCTGAATACGTGGGACGTGGGCATCCATCTGTTCGTCGTGCTGGGGGCGTTCTTCCTGGCGGGCTGGCGACGGCAGGGGCACACGCGCGGGCTTTGGGGCCGGACGGCGCTGATGGCCGTGTTGCTGGTGGTCGCGGCTTTCGCGCTCTACCTGCCCTTTTACCTGGGTTTCCGCTCGCAGGCCGGGCCGCCGTTTCTGCTGCCGATGCTGATGCGGCCAACGCGACTGGCCCACTACGCGATTATCTTCGGGCTGCCCCTGGCGGCCATCTCTGTCTTTCTGGTTACGTTGTCGGCACGACGGCGCTTCCGCCACTGGCAGACGGGCGTGGGCGCGGCCGCGGCCGTCGCCGGCGGGCTGTTTCTGCTAATGCTGCTCCTGCTGTGGGTCGTCGCCGCCAGCCAGGGGAGCAGCGGCATGGTCAGCAATCTGGCCGGCGAACTGGGGCTGAGCCTGCCGGCGCGGCCGGACGGGGCGGTGGCTCTCGGCTGGGGACTGCGGGCGGCAGTGGCCCTCCTGCCGGTGTGGCTGGCGGCGCGGGCGGCGTCGCCGTGGCTACTGTTACTGCTGTTCGGTCTGCTGGCGCTGGTGGTCATGGCGCTGCGATCGGCCGTCGGGGAAGCTGCTTCCCTCGCCCCGCGGGAGGGGGTTAGGGAGAGGGGCAACCTCGCCTGGGCGGAACACGCGACGTTGCCCTTCGTTCTGCTGCTCATCCTGACCGGCGTGCTACTGACGCTGGGGCCGGAGTTTGTCTATCTGCGCGACAACTTCGGCGTGCGGCTGAACACGACCTTCAAGTTCTATTATCAGGCCTGGGCGATGTTCGGCGTGGCCGCCGTTTTCGCCCTCGATTATCTGCTGGCGACGCGGCAACGGGGCGCCGGCCGGTTGCTCGCCGTCGGAACAACGGCTGTCTATGTGGGGCTGCTGGCCGTAGCGCTGCTGTTCCCGTTCTACGCGGTGCAATCACGGGCGGCCGAGTATCGCGGCCCGGCGCGCGATAGCACCGGCGCGCGGCTGGAGCGTCAGCCGGCCACGCTCGACGGTCTGGCGGCCTTGCAGCGCGCCAACCCCAGCGAGTACGAGGCCCTGGCCTGGCTGCGTGACCATGCCGCCGTGCCCGGCGAAGCGCCGCCGGTGGTGCTGGAGGCCGTCGGCGGGCAGTACAGCGCCTTTGGCCGCGTCGCCGCCAACACGGGCCTGCCAACGGTGCTTGGCTGGGCGGGACACGAGTGGCAGTGGCGCGGCAGTGACCACCCGGACCCGGGCCGCCGCGGGCCGCTGGTGGAGCAGATCTACACCATGCCCGACCTGAACGCCGTTGCCTCTCTGCTGGATGAGCTGAACGTGCGCTATATCTATGTCGGCGATCTGGAGATCAGTACCTATGGCGCAGGTGGACTGGAGAAGTTCCGCGACCGGCTGGAGGTTGCCTTCACCAACGACCGTGTTACGATTTACCGCTGGCAGCCGGGAGGCTTGAACTAAGGCATGATGAGCGAAGGATTGGCCGAGACACCGGAGAGGGACGTGGTTAAGCGGGCGGACAGGCCGGCTGTGCCACAGCCTGACCCCAACGGCCGGCCGGCCCCGCTCAGGCGCTGGTGGACAGCCGTGACCGTCGCCGACGGCTTGATGCTGCTCATCCTCATCGTCGCCGCCGTGGCCCGTCTGGCCAATCTGGGAGCGCAGCCGCTCTCGCCGGCCGAGGCCGAGGCGGCGCTGGCTGGCTGGCAGTTTGCTCACGGCATTCCTCTGACGGCCGCCCCGGCCAGCCCGGCCTACTTCACCTTCACCAGCCTGCTCATGAGCCTGGGCGGCGACGGAGATGTAGCGGCGCGGCTAGCGCCGGTGTTCTTCGGCTTGCTGACGGTTGCGCTGCCGTGGCTATGGCGCGGGCGCTTCCGGCCGGCGGTCTGGCTGACGGCGAGTGTCCTGCTGGCCTTCTCGCCCATCCAGATGATCCTCTCGCGCACAGCCGGCGGCGACGCCATTGCCCTGTTTGCCTTGTTGCTATTGGCTGTGGGCGCGGCGCGCCTGGACGAGAGTGACGGCTGGGGCGTGGCTGTGGGCGCGGCCCTGGGACTGGGACTGACGACAGCGCCGCTGTTCTATACCGGCCTGATCGCCTTCCTACCGGCGTGGTGGGTCTTTCGCGGGGCCGACACGGCGGGGCGCAGCACGCTGCGGGCGGCCGTGCTGGCCGCCGCCATCGTCTTCGTCACCGTCGCCGCCGGTGGATTGTTCTATCCTGAGGGGATCGGTGGGGCGCTGACGCTGTTGCCGCGCTGGCTGGGTCAATTCGGCCTGGTCGCCGGCGCGGCGCGCGAGCCGCTGCTGGTGCTCTTGCGCTATGAGTTGGGGCTGTTCTTGCTGGGCATCCCCGCCGTCGCGGCGGCGCTCAGCGCCGACAACAACCTGGGCAAGCAGCTGGTGCTCTGGTTGGGGCTGCTGTTGCCCCTCGTGCTGCTACAGATGGCCGCGCCCCATCAGGCCGCCGCGGCGCTGGCGCCCGGCTACTTGCTCGTCGGTCTGCTGGCGGGCGACCTGATGGGGGACGAACTGCCACAGACGGAGCGACGACGCGTCTGGCTGGTGGGCGGCGGCCTGGCGCTGCTGGGCATGACGCTGCTGGTCAGCATGGCCCGGTTTACCCAGCTGGGGCTTTGGACGGGGCAAAATGCGCCGCTGGTCAGCCTGGCGGTGCTGGCCTTCGCGCTGGCCGGCGTGGCTGTGATCGTCGTCCTGGCCTGGGAAAGCCCGGCTGCGCGGCGGGGCGCGTTTCTGGCGGTCGTCGCTCTGCTGCTCTACTGGCAGTGGGGCACGGGCTGGCACCTGAGCCAGGTGGCGGCCAACGACCCCGGCGAGCGCTGGGTCATGGTGGGCACCGATGACGACATGCCGCGGCTAGTGGGCTTGCTGGGACGCATTTCGCGTGAGGTGGCCAATTCCGACGTCGACCTGAGTGTTTTCAGCGCCGTCGATTCACCCGTGTTGCGCTGGTATCTGCGCGCCTTCAAACGCTTCGAAACCGGCCCGGCACTGCCCATCGATTTGCAGGCGGATGTGGTCATCACCCCCGACGATAACCAACCGCAACTGCCCAACGACTACTTCGGGGCCGATTTCGGCTTGGAGCAGCGCCAGGTGACCGACGTGCCTCTCGTGGGCGCGGGCGGCGGCGCGACTGTTGACCAGCTCTTGCGCGCCTGGCTGTTTCATCGCTACAGCACACCCGTGGAGCAACAGCGCGTCGTTCTATGGGTGCGCTCAGACCTGGCAACGGCTAAGTAGGGGCAAAGCGATGACCGAGCCACAGTCGCTTGTCTGGGACAGCCCGCAGCCGTACGCGGCCGACGAGACGCAGCTGCTCATCCGCCGCTGCCTGGCCGGGGAGCAATCGGCCTACATCGCCCTGTACGATCAGTATAGCGGCGTCATCTACCGGCTGGCCTATAGCCTGTTGCAGCACCGCGAGGACGCTGAAGAGGTCTTGCAGGATAGCTTCGAGTACGCTTTCCGGCAGCTGGATCACTACGACTCGCGCAAGTCGGCCTTCAAGACGTGGCTCTATCGCATCGCCGTCAGCCGCTGCCACAACAAGCGGCGGCGCAAGTGGCTGCCGTCGTTCTCGCTACAGCAGATGATCGAGGTAGACGTGCGGGACCCGGCCGCCGTGCCGCCCGACGAGCACGTCTCCCTGAGCGAACAGCAGCGAGCGGTCTGGGAGGCGGTCGGCGCGCTGTCGCCCAAGCTGCGCGAGGTGGCCATCTTGCGCTACTACGGGGGCCTCCAGTATGGCGAGATCGGTGAGGTGTTAGACATTCCGACGAAGACGGCTGAGTCGCGCATGCGGCTGGCCCACAAGGCGCTGCGCGAGCAGTTGAGCGACCTGGTGTAGCGCCCGCGCGCCACCGGACGTGTATAAGCAAGTGGAAGCAATGGACAGCGAACACACCCGCCAACTGATTCCCGACTATGTGCTGGGGCTGCTGAGCGCCGACGACCGCCGGCGCGTGGAACAACACGCCCGACAGTGCCCGCTGTGCCGCGAGGCCATCCAGCGCGAGCGCCAGGTCGAGTTTCGCGTGCGCGGAGCCGTGCAGCTGGCGGCGCGACCGCCGGCCGGCCGGCTGGAGGCGTTGCGGCCGGCGTTCCCGCAGCCGGCCGCGCGCGGTCGCGGCCCGCTCTATCGCCCATTGGCGCCGGCGATGGCTCTGACCATGCTGCTGGTGGTTGTCCTGTTGGCGCGGGTCGGCGGCTATGGCTTGTCCACGCCGGGGCTGACCAGCACGGCCACCCACACGCCCACAGCCACACTGGCGACCACCGACGCGCCGCCGACCGCGCAACCGACGGCCGCGCCGGCCACGTTGACCCGCGTCAGTTGGTCGAGTGCGCCCCCGCCGCCGTCCGAACTCGCCCCCGGCTATGGCGCAAACCCACCCAGTAGCCCGGCAGCCGCGGCGACGCCTATCATTACCTTGGCCCGCTAACCGGGCAATACGAGCACTTATGACCGACCTGACTCACTTGCCAGTGGACGCCCCCGAGCAGCATGACCCGCTGTCGCGACCACTGATCAGCGCGCTGAATCTCGACTGGGAGAAAGCGATCTACATCACTTTCCTGCTGATCGCCATCGTCACCCGCTTTTATGGGCTGGGCGACCGCGTCGTCAGCCACGACGAGAGCCTGCACACGCAGTATGCCTATCAGTATTACACGGGCGCGGGCTATGTCCATTCGCCGCTGATGCACGGCCCGACGCTGTTCCATGCCGCGGCCGTGTCCTACTGGCTGTTCGGCGACAGCGACCTGTCGGCGCGCATCCCCGTAGCCCTCCTGGGCGTGCTGCTCATTGCCATCCCCTACTTCCTGCGCGATTGGCTGGGACGTAAGGGGGCGCTATTTGCCAGTTTCCTGCTGCTGATCTCGCCCTACATCACGTACTACTCGCGCTACATCCGCCACGACATCCTACTGATCACCTTCGCGCTAGTGGTCTTCATCGCCACGTGGCACTACATCCGCGAGCGACGCAACAAGTATCTGTGGTGGTTCGCGGCCGGGCTGGTGCTGATGTTCGCCACCATGGAGGCGGCCTTTATCTACGTGGCCATCTTCGGCAGTTTTCTGCTGGTGCGGCTGCTGGCGCTGATCGTCCGGGCCGACTGGTTGAGGGAGGTGCTGCCGCGGCTGCGGATAGGGGTAATGGTGGCATTGATCGGCGTGGTCCTGGTCGGCGTGGGCTACGGCGCGCACAAGTTCGCGCCCCAGCCATCGGCCACGCCTACGGCCACGGCCACATCGGAGGGCTTCGCCGCCAACCCCGACGCAACCCAGGCAGCAACGGCCGGGGCCGCAGAGACGGGCTTCGCCAGGGCGATGCGCTGGATCGAGATGGGGGGGATCGGCCTATTTAGCCTGGGGCTGTTCCTGATGGTGCGAGAAATGCGGCCGCACATCGACCGCTATGCCGAGTTCGATCTCATTATCCTCTACGTCACCCTGCTGCTGCCGCTCGTCTCGCCGCTGTTTATGCGCACCATTGGCTGGAACCCCACCGACTACTCGGCCAACACCTGCCTGGTGACCGGCCAGGAGACGATGACCGAGGCGCAGATCGCCATCGCTCGTCTGACCAACCCGCAATGCCTGGTCGGCTACGCCACCTCACCCGTGGCCAAGTCGAGTCTGTTCCTGCTCGTCACCCTGGTCATCGGTATCCTGGTCGGCCTGTGGTGGGATCGCAAGCGCTGGATCATCGCCGCGATCATCTTCCATGTCATCTTCCTGATCTTCTTCACCTCGGTCTTCACCAATCCGGCCGGCTGGCGCACGGGCATGATTGGTTCGCTGGGCTACTGGCTGGAGCAGCAGGGCGTTCAGCGCGGCAGCCAGCCATGGTACTACTACTTATTCGTGACGCCGTTCTATGAGTTCCTGCCGCTGATTCTGGCCCTGCTGGGCATGCACCTCTGGTCGAAGAAGCAGCGCATCAACGACATCGTCTGGTATTGGGCGGGCCTGCTGCTGACGGCTGTGCCCCTCTATAGCCTGACCAACTGGATATTCAATCGCAATCAGTTTGACGCGACGCAGAAGAGCATCATCCCCGGGCTGTTGGTGGCCGGCGCGCTGTTACTGGCCGGCGGCCTGTACTGGTTCCTGATCCGGCGCCGCCAGATAGCGGCGAAGCTGGGGCTGGAAAAGGGGCTACGCGAGCTGGTCGATCTGCCCGCCTTTGTCGGTTTCGTGCCCTCGCTCATCTGGTGGGTGCTGCTGACGTGGCCGGCTTACAGCCTTGCCGGCGAGAAGATGCCCTGGTTGAGCACGCACTTCACCGTCCCAATGGCCCTGCTGGGCGGCTGGTACCTCGGCCAGCGCGTAGACGGTGTTGCCGTGCGTGAGTTGGTCACGCGGCGCTTCTGGCTAGCGCTGGGGCTGACGGCCGTACTGGTCGTTGTCGGCGCGCTGGCGTTGGGGCCGCTGCTGAATGGGCAGGTGCGGCTGGGCGATCAGGCGTTGTTGAACCTGACGCACATGGGCCGCTTCCTGGGCGGTTTGCTACTGGCCGCCGGCGTGGCCTTCCTCTGGCGACAGACGGCCGGGGCGCTGGAAAAAAGCACACGCCGGCTGGCCATCACTCTGGGCGTGTTTGCCGTGCTGGCCATCATCACCATGCGCTTCAGCTACATGGCCAGTTTCGTCAACTATGACTATACCAATGAATACATGGTCTACGCCCACGGCGCGCCGGCGACGAAGAGCATCGTCCTGAACCAGCTGGAGGAACTGTCGATGCGCCTCTATGGCGACCACAGCATCAAGGTCGCCTACGATAGCGATGTCTCCTGGCCCTACACCTGGTACTTGCGCCAATATCCCAACAAGGTCTACTTCGGCGACAACGCCTCGCAGAGCCTGAACGATTCGCCCGTGGTCATCGTCGGCGCCCGGAACTGGGCCAACGTCGATCCCTTTCTGTCAAATAACTACGTCAGCCACGAGTACACCTTCCTGTGGTGGCCGATGGAGGAGTATCGTAAGTTCTCCTGGGACGCGGTCTTTGGCAAGGAGCCTGACACGCTCAACCCGGTGCGGCGGGGCCTGGGCAACCCTGACGTGCGTCAGGCGCTGTGGGATATCTTCTGGCATCGTGACTATACGAAGTATGGTCAGGTCTTCGGCGGCACCTATACCGCCGGGGAATGGCCGGTGCGCCACGACCTGCGGCTGTACATTCGCAAGGATGTGTTGGCCGATCTGTGGGACTATGGCGTCGGCGCGGTCAGCGCGGCCGGACTGACCGACCCCTACGAGGCCAACGGTCTGTCGCTGACGCCCAGCCTGACGATCAACGAGGCGGGCATTGCCGGCACGGCCGAGGGCGCGCTCTCCAGCCCGCGCAACCTGACCGTCGGGCCGGATGGGCTGGTCTACGTGGCCGACTCGGGCAACCATCGTATCCAGGTGTTCGACGCCGACGGCCGCTTTGTGCGCGGTTGGGGCAGCTTTGGCACGGAGGCGGGACAGTTCAATGAGCCCTGGGGCCTGGCCGTCGATGAGCAGTATGTCTACGTGGCCGACACGTGGAACCACCGCATCCAGAAGTTCACACTGGCGGGCCAGTTTGTGGCCTCCTTCGGTAACAGCGGCTCGCCGGCGGCCGAAGACCCGAGCGGCGGCCTGGGCCTCTTCTTTGGCCCGCGCGCGATCGTGCTGATCGGCGACGACCAGTTGCTGGTGACCGACACTGGCAACCACCGCCTGCAACGACTGGACCGCAACGGCAACTTCCTGCAAGCCGCCGGCAGCCTCGGCAATCAACTGGGCCAGTTCGACGAGCCGGTAGGCCTGGCCGTGGGGCCGGACGGGTCGATCTACGTCGCTGACACGTGGAACGGCCGCGTCCAACACCTGTCACCGGAACTTGCGCCGCTGGGCGCGTGGGATGTGGAGGCGTGGTTTGGGCAATCGATCAACAACAAACCCTATCTGGCCGTTGACGACGTCGGGCGCGTCTACGTGACCGACCCGGAGGCCTACCGCGTGCTCATCTTCAGCCCCAGTGGGGCCTATCTGAACCGCTTTGGCCAGTTTGGCACGGAGCCGGGCGGGTTGGGTTTGCCCAACGGGCTGGCCTTCGACGGCGCGGGCAACTTGTGGGTGGCCGACGCGGGCAATCATCGCGTGTTGAAGTATCCGCCCCTCTACGGCCCGGTCGGCGTGAATGCGCCGCCGGTGGATGCTCCGGTAGAGGAAGTATCGCCCTCCCCCACGGACGAAGGATTACCGTTGTCGCCGGGCGCGGGCGACTGAGCAGGGCAGCCATACCCTATGAACCGGATCGTCAGCGAGCAATACGGTCTCTTTCGCCTTTACCAACGCCTGCGCGAGCATCTGCTGGCGGCGCTGACAGACGTCGATCTGGCTTTCACGCCCGGCGGCGCTAACCCAACGCTCGGCCGGCTGTGCGTGGAGATCGGCGAGACGGAGCGGGCTTACATCGATTCGTTTCGCAACTTCCAGTTGAACTTCGAGTACCGGCAGCCGGATCGGGCGTTAGAGCAGAGCGTGGCCGGCCTGGGGGCGTGGCTTGCGGCGCTGGACGAGGAACTGTACGCTGTCGTGGCCGCGCTGAGCGACGACGACATCGCCAGCCGGCCGATCGACCGCGGCGCGGACTTCCGCGTGCCGGCCGGCGTACAGCTTGAAATCTATAAGGAAGCGCTGCTCATCTTCTACGGCAAGGCAACGGTCTACCTGAAGCTATTGGGCAAGATACTGTCGGAACAGTGGCACGAATGGATTGGCTAGGGCATGATCGCGCCCATGAGCGAACTACCGCACAAGCTGCAAGCGATCGTTGAGGACTTCGGTCTGCTGGAAGGGCAGGAGAAGTTGGAGTATCTGCTGGAGCTGTCTGAGCGGCTACCGCCGCTGCCCGAGTGGCTCATGGCCCGGCGCGACAGCATGGAAATCGTTCACGAGTGCATGACGACGGTTTTCGTCTATGCCGAGAAGGAGCCGGACGACAGCATCCAGTTCTATCTGGACGTGCCCGCCGAAGCGCCGACGGTGCGTGGCTATGCGACCCTGTTGCAAGAGGGGCTGAGTGGCGAAACCGTGGAAACCATCGCCGCGGTGCCAACGGAGTTTTACTTGCAGATGGGACTGCAACAGGTGCTGAGCGGCCAACGGCTCAACGGCATCGGCGCTATTCTCGAACACATGAAGCACGTGGCCGCCGACGCCCAGCCGGTCTCAGCGCGCCCCTAGCTGCCCGTCACGAACGGGGTTCTTCCCCTCCGCCGAAGCCAGCCGGCGGCAATTCTGGTCACGCCTCTGGGCAAACGAGAGAAATTGCGCGGCCGACACGGCCAACGCCTGGCACACTTCAGCCAAAAGAACGAGAGACGCCCCAACAGGCGTCTCTCGTTCGGTTCCTAGCGGTCACGCTCCAGGACGAGGTTGGTCAGGGCCTCCAGCTCGTCACGCGCGGGCGACGGGCCGATTGGCTCCAGGGCACGGCGGGCGCGCTCGACCATTTCGGCCGCCTGGTGCTGGGCCATCTCAATTGCTCCGGAGGTGCGCAGCTTGGCCATCATGCGCTGGATGGGGTCGTCCTCTTCGACAGCGACCTCAACGGCGGGCTGCAGGGTCAGGATGGCCCGCTCGCCCTGGGCGATGAAGGCGCCGCGCCCCTGACTGAGGTCAGCGCCGACGGGCTTCCCCAGCGCCACAGGGTCGCCAACCACGTCGAGGATGTCATCGACCACCTGGAAGGCGATGCCCAGGTTGTAGGCGTAGTTGGCCAGGGCGTTGACCTCGGACGGCGTGCCGCCGCCGATGAGCGCGCCCATGCGAGCGGAAGCCTCGAACAGGCTGGCCGTCTTCAGGGCGACGATGCGCTTGTAGGTCCCGCGGTCGATCTCGCCGGCCTTGGCGGAGACGGCTTGCAGCGTCTCACCCTCGACCAGTTGGGTGCAGGCGTTGGCCATGATGACGTTGTAGTCCGCACCAAAGGGGGCCATGAGCTGATAGACCTTGGCGAACATGTAGTCGCCGGTCAACAGGGCGAAGGTGCGGCCCCAGCGCGCATGCACCGACGGCCGGCCACGGCGCAAGAGGCTGTGGTCGTTGATGTCGTCGTGGACGAGCGTCGCCGTGTGCACCATCTCAACGGCCGCGGCCATGGGCACGGCTTCCATCAGGTCCTCGCCACCCACGGCCAGATAGGCCAGCATGGCGATATGCGGCCGCAGATGCTTGCCGCCCGAAGTCAGAATATGACGGCTGGCATCGTTCAGGAGCGGCACTTCGCTATCGATCGCAGCGACGAGTGCTTCCTCAACCGCTTCCAGCCCGGCCTGGGTCAACGTGAAATCCATTCGACTATCCTCGTTCACAACTTTCAAATTTTTTTGAACGAACCACGATCGTTATTATAGTGGAGGCGGCCGCGATGGTCAAGCGGCTTGTGAAGGAATTCTCAAAGCCTCTCGCCCTTGGCCGGCCAATGGCACAAGGGAATGGGCTGGGCCATAATAGGCCCTACAGGAGTGACCGGCGGCCAACTGGGCCGTGGTCGATCAAGCCCATGCAAGACCTGATAGATCGCATCCGCCGCGAAGGGGAGAACCTGGGTCGCGGCATCCTGAAGCTCGACAGTTTCCTCAACCACCAGGTCGATCCGGCGCTGATGGAGGCCGCCGGCCAGGCCATCGCCGGGCGCTTCGCCGACAGCCGGCCGACGCGCATCCTGACGGCCGAGGTCAGCGGCATCATCCCCGCCGTGATGACCGGGCGGGCGCTGGGCAACGTGCCCGTCGTCTACGCGCGCAAGCACAAGCCGATCACCATGCGCGAGCCGGTCTACGTCGATTCGGCTCCCAGCCACACCAAGGGCAACGAAGTGATGTTGATGGTCTCGCCCGAATTCCTGAGCGCGGACGACCGGGTGCTCATCGTCGATGACTTTCTGGCCAGTGGGCTGACGATTGATGCCTTGGCCCGGATCGTCGCTGCGGCCGGCGCGACGCTGGTGGGTATCGCCGCCGTGGTCGAGAAGGACTTCGAAGGCGGCCGGGAGACGTTGGCCCACTGGGACGTGCCCATCGTGGCCCTGGCCATCATCACCGACATGAGCGCGGGCCGCATCGTCGTCGCGCCGCTCTGACGACCGTTGACGTATCACTATGCACGACACCATCATCGTCCTCGACTACGGTTCCCAATACGCGCAGTTGATCGCCCGGCGTGTGCGCGAAGCGAATGTGTATTGCGAGTTGGTGCCCTGGTCAACGCCGGCCGAGACGGTCATGGCCCTGCGGCCGAAGGGGTTCATCCTCAGCGGCGGGCCAAACAGCGTCTATGACCCCGGCGCGCCGACCCTGCCCGACTACGTACTCGACGCAGGCGTGCCGGTGCTGGGCATCTGCTACGGGATGCAGCTGCTGGCCCACCGGTTGGGCGGCCGCGTCTCCCATAGCGCGCGGCGCGAGTATGGCCCGGCGGCGTTGGTGATCGATGAGGCCGGCGCGCCCCTCTTTGCCGGCTGGGACGCGAGCGAAGGCTGGGGCGAACCGGTATGGATGAGCCACGGCGACAAGGTTGAGGCGCTGCCGCCCGGCTACCAGCCCATCGCCCACACCGAAAACTCCGCCTACGCCGCCGCGGCCAATCCGCAACGGGGTCACTATGCCGTGCAGTTCCACCCGGAGGTCGCCCACACGCCGCGCGGGCACGTGTTGCTGAGCAATTTCGTGCATCGTATCTGCGGCTGCCGGCCCGACTGGACGCCGGCGAACGTCATCGACGCCCAGATGACGGCCATCCGGCAGCAAGTGGGCGACGGCCGCGTCGTGCTGGGGCTGAGCGGCGGGGTCGATTCGGCCGTGGCCGCGGCACTCCTCCATCGGGCCATCGGCGATCAGCTGACGTGTATCTTTGTCGATACGGGTCTCCTGCGCCTTGGCGAGGCCACCCAGGTGGTGCAGACCTTCCAGCAGGAGCAGGGCATCCGGCTGGTGGCGGTTAACGCCGTCGAAGAGTATTTGGAGGCGCTGTCCGGCGTTACGGACCCGGAGCAAAAGCGGCGGGTGATCGGCGAGAAGTTCGTGCGTCTCTTCGAGCGCGAAGCCCGACGGCTGGGCCAGATCGACTTCCTGGCCCAGGGCACGATCTATCCGGATGTGATCGAGAGCGCCGGCAAGGGACGCGGCGAAGCCCGCGTGATCAAGACGCACCACAACGTCGGCGGGTTGCCAGATGATATGCAGTTGCAATTGGTGGAGCCGCTGCGGATGCTGTTCAAGGACGAGGTACGGCGGCTGGGCATGGCCTTGGGCTTGCCGGACAGTATCGTCTGGCGGCAACCATTTCCTGGGCCAGGGCTGGCTGTGCGCTGCCTGGGGGAGGTGACATGGGAGCGGCTGGAGCGGCTGCGGGCGGCCGACGCGCTGTTCATCGAGGAACTGGCGGCGGCCGACCTGCTACGCGAGGGAACACAACAGGCCTTTGCCGTGCTGCTGCCCGTGCGCAGCGTCGGCGTGATGGGCGACGGCCGGACGTATCAAGAAGTGATCGCCCTGCGGGCGGTGACCACCGAGGACTTCATGACCGCCGATTGGGCGCGTCTGCCCTATGACCTGCTGGCGCGGGTCAGCCGGCGCATCGTCAACGAAGTGTCGGGTGTCAATCGCGTGGTTTTCGACATCACTTCCAAACCGCCGGGGACTATCGAGTGGGAATAAAATGCAACCAGCTATACTTTCGCGCGTACAGAGATTAGTGTAATATGAGTTCAAGGAGAGTGAAAACATGGATTATATGGGTACGTTACAACGTGGCTGGCGACTGACCTGGGAGAACAAATGGCTGTGGCTGCTTGGCTTTCTGGCAGCGTTGGGCGGTGGGCTGGGCAGCACGTCCAACTACCGGATGGATGGTAACACAACCCCTGGCTCGATCTCGCCCCAGATGGGCGCGGCTCTGGCCGGCGGCGTGCTGGTGCTGCTGTGCGTCTTCTTCATCGTTGGCATCCTGCTGTGGCTGGTCAGTCTGGCCGCCAAGGGTGGGCTGATTACCTCAGTCGTTGAACTGGATCGCGGCCAGACATCGAGCTTCGGCCAGGCCTTCCGGCAGGGCTGGCGCAAGGTCCTACCTCTGGTCGGCATGACACTCGTGTTGTATGGGGTGGTCATCATCCTGGTCATCGTCCTCGTCGTTGGCTTTGCCGGAACACTCGTGGCCGCCATCGCCGCAGGCGAGAGCATGGACAGCAACGCGCTATCGGGTCTACTGGGCACGGCGGGCATCGTCTTCCTCTGTTTGCTCTGTCTGACAATTCCTCTAGCGATCGTTCTCAGCCTGATCTACCCCTTCGCCTATCGGGGCATGATGCTGCGCAACCTGGGCGTGATGGACTCCATCCGCCACGGCTGGCGCGTCCTGCGCGAGAATCTGGGCCAGGTGCTTTTGCTGGGTTTGCTGTTCTTCATCATCGGGCTGGTCATCGGCTTGATCTCCGGGGCAATCATCGCTCTGCTGGGGTTCAGCACCGGCTTGATCAGTGTCATGATGAACGGCGGCCAGCCATCGACCGCGCAGATCATCTCCGCGGGCGTGGGCTTCCTGGTGACGGCGATCATCTTCGCCATCATCTCGGCCATCATCACTGCCTGGCGCTCGGCGACGTTCACGCTGGCCTATGAGCAGTGGATGGGCAAGGATGTGTTGAAGGACACGGCCGCGCCCTTGCCGAACACACCCATGACGAGTTAGGCGTCCGGTTGTTGATCGAGTAGATAGCAGAGCGATTCGAGCGATCGCTCTGCTATATTTGTTTCATCGCGTTGGCAGTTGGGGTTTTGTGAATGCAGGGAGGGACATATGGACTATTCCGGTACCATGCGCCGCGGTTGGGACATCACCTGGCGCAACAAGTGGCTTATCCTGTTGACGTTGATCCCGCTGCTGGTGATGGGCCTCACTTTACCCATGGCGTTGGCCGGCCGTATGATTGACCCGGCGGCCGCGCCGGAGGAGATCATAGCGGCGGCCGGCCGGTCGCTGCTGCTGTCCTGTGTAAGCCTGATTTTGTACCTGGTCAGCATGTTCCTGAACCTGCTCGGCCACAGCGGCCGGATCGCCGGCGTGGCGCGTGTGGCTCTTGGTCAGGCGACGAACTTTGGCCAGTCGGTGCGCGAAGGCTGGCGGGCGTTGCCGCGCCTGCTGGGCCTAAGCGTCCTGCTCTATGGCGTGCCGCTCGTGCTGTTCATTGTGGTCATCCTTCTGATTCTGGTGCCGGTGACAGCCGCCGCAATGACCGGCGAGCAGGGACAGAGCGCGATCATGGCGGGCATGGGCACGGTCGGCATCATCCTGCTGTGCTGCCTCTACATTGCCCTGTTGCTCACGTTCCTCTTTGTCGCGCTCATCTTCCCGTTTGCCAGCCGCGGCATTGTGCTGCGCAACCTCGGCGTGATGGCGTCGCTCCGCCACGGCTGGCGAGTGCTGCGCGAGAATCTGGGCCAGATCATCCTGCTGGCCCTGCCCTTCACGCTTCTCTATATCCTCTTTGGTCTGATCTTCGGCGGCATCTACTTCGCCGTGGCCTTTCCCGAGGGTTTCCAAAGCGCCATCATGCGTGGAACCGGGGCCACCAGGAGTCCATGGCTGCCGTTGGCGTACCTCGTCTACTTGTTACCCGCCACCCTGCTGACGACGTGGCAGGGAGCGACGGTGACTTTGGGCTATCTGCACTGGACGGGCAAGGACGTGCTGGGCGCAGTGGCTGGGACGCCGGACTTGCCGCCGGCCGCGCCGCTCATGTAGTCTGACACTATGGCCGCAATCGGCATCGACACGGGCGGCACCTTCACCGACTTCATCTGGCTGGACGGGGCCGGGCGATTGCGGCTGCACAAGGAGCCAAGTACGCCCGCCGACCCGTCGCTGGCGGTGCTGGCCGGACTGGCCGCGGCCGATCGGCCCGCCACCGGCATCGTCCACGGCAGCACCGTGGCCACCAATGCCCTCTTGCAGCGGCGCGGCGCGCGCACGGCCCTCATCGCCACGGAGGGCTTCGCCGACGTGCTGGCCATCGGCCGGCAAAACCGCCCCTACCTCTACGCCCTGGTGCCGCAGAAGCCACCGCCGCTGGTGCCGGACGCGTGGCGGCTGGAGGCGCGGGAGCGGGTCACGGCCGCCGGGGAGGTGCTCGTACCGTTGGATGAGGCGGCCCTGCCGGCCGCGCTGGAGCGGCTGGCGTTGGCGGGCATCGAGTCGGTGGCCGTCTGCCTGCTGTTCTCCTTCCTGCGGCCAGAGCATGAGCGCCGCATCGGCGCGTTGCTGGCCGAGCGGTTCGGCCCGGCGCTGCACATCTCCCTCTCGTCCGACATCCTGCCGGAGTACCGCGAGTTCGAACGCACGGCGACCACGGTCATCAATGCCTACGTCGCCCCACTGATGAGCCGTTATCTGACGCGGCTGGCCAACCGGGTGGCCCCAAGGCGGCTGGCGGTCATGCAGAGCAATGGCGGCGTCATCAGCGCGGCGCTGGCCGGGGCGCAGGCGGCGCGGACAGTTCTTTCAGGGCCGGCGGGCGGCGTGGTCGGGGCGCGCTTTGTGGCCAGCGCGGCCGGGCCGGGCGGCGCGGGCTACGATGCCATTATCACCTTCGACATGGGCGGCACGAGCACCGACGTGGCCCTCTGCGACGGGCGCGCGCCGACGACGACCGAGGGCGAGATCGCCGGGCTGCCGCTGCGTCTGCCGCTGATCGACATCCACACCGTCGGCGCGGGCGGCGGCAGTCTGGCCTACCTGGACGCGGGCGGCGCGCTGTTGGTCGGCCCGCAGAGCGCCGGCGCGGAGCCAGGCCCAGCCGGCTATCGCGCCGACTACGCCGCCTGGCGAGCGGCAATGGACGGCCACTTTGCCCCCGGCCGCGCCACCGTGACCGACGCCAATCTCGTCCTGGGGCGGCTGGACGCGCGGCGCTTTCTGGGCGGGCACATGGCCTTGCATGAGGCTTCGGCCGCGGCGGCCGTCGGCGCGCTGGCGGAGGCGCTGGGCGTGCCGGTGGAGCGGGCGGCGCTGGACGTGGTGCGCGTGGCCAATGCGACGATGGAGCGGGCCATCCGGCGCATCTCGGTCGAGCGTGGCCATGACCCGCGCCGCTTCACGCTGGTGGCCTTCGGCGGCGGCGGGCCGCTGCACGCCTGCGAATTGGCGGCCGAGTTGCGCATCCCGCGCGTCCTCGTGCCCCTGACGCCCGGTGTGCTGTCGGCGCTGGGGATGCTGGTGGCCGCGCCGGCGCGGGACACGTCGCGCACGATCATGCGCCCGCTAGACGGCCTGACCGCGGCCGACATCGCCGCTGTGTTCGCGCCGCTGACCGCGCAGGCGCGACGCGAGATGGCCGAGGAGGGGCACGACCCGGCGACGCTGGCGCTGCGCGGGGCGCTGGACCTGCGCTATGCCGGCCAGGCCCACGAGCTGACCGTGGCCGCGCCGCCTGACGCCGACGCGGCGGCGATGACGGCCGCCTTCCACGCCGCCCACGCCGCGCGGTACGGCTATGCGCGGCCGGAGGCGGCCGTCGAACTGGTCACGGCGCGGCTGACGGTGACGGCCGCCCACACGCCGCCCACCCTGCCATCGACCGTCGCCGGGCCGCCGCCGGCCGACGAGGCCCTGGTCGGGCGGCGGGTGGTCTGGTTTGCCCGCGGGCCGGCCGAGAGCGCTCTCTACGAGCGGGAGCGGCTGCGGGCGGGCCACCGTCTGGCCGGGCCAGCCGTGGTCTATCAGTATGACACGACGACGCTCATCCCGCCCGGCTGGGGAGCCTGGGTCGATGAGCGGTTGAACCTGATTGTGGAACCGGATGCGGGCCTATAGCGTCTATACTTTAAATGGGTGATGAGCGCGGCCTCTTTGGCGTCGCCATCTACCTTATAATAGAAAGACCCAGGGTATTTCGCCGCTCCATTGCTGCCTTTCCTCATTCCTGCGGCCAGAGACTATTCACGTAAGGAGTGTGTTCGTCCTATGTCTAAGAACCTGAACCGCATGCTGATCCCCTTGCTGGCACTGCTGGGGGGCCTGCTGCTCCTGGCATTGGGGCCGGGAGCGCCACGGGCGGCCGCGGCCGATTCGGCCTGGCGGGCGCGTTACTGGAACAACCGCAACCTGTCGGGCGACCCCGTCGTCCAGCGGGACGAAGCGGAGATCAACAACGACTGGGGCGGCGGCAAGCCCCACGAACGTATCAACGACGATAACTTCTCGGTGCGCTGGACGCGCGCGGTCGACTTCTCGGCCGGCAACTATCGCTTCACGGCAACGATGGACGACGGCATGCGTGTCTGGATCGACGACCAGCTGCTAATCGACGCCTGGGCCGATAGCCAGGTGCGCACGCTGCAAGCCGATCGCGTCCTGTCCGGCGGCACGCACAACATTCGTATCGACTATTACGAGGCGGGCGGTGTGGCCGTGGCCAAGTTCGGCTGGCAGCAGATCGGCACCGCGCCGGCCGGTGTGTTCACCGCCTGGAAGGGCGAGTACTTCAACAACATGACCCTCAGTGGCCAGCCGGCTTTCCTGCGCGATGATCCGGAGATCAACTTCAACTGGAGCGTCGGCTCGCCGGCGGCCGGCATCGCGGCCGATCAGTTCTCGGTACGCTGGACGCGCCTGCTCAATTTCGCCGCGGGGACGTATCGCTTTGACGTGTTCGCCGACGACGGCGTGCGGCTATGGGTCAACAACCAGCTGGTGATCGACCAGTGGCGGAACCAGTCCGAGGGGCGCTTCAGCGCCAACGTCACGCTGCCCGGTGGGGCGACCTCGCTGCGGGTGGAGTATTTCGAGAACCAGGGGCGCGCGGCCGTCAGCGTGTCGTGGAATCCGCCCGGCGGCAGTCCGGTGACGGGCGGGACGGGCGGTGTCATCGCCGGCGGCCCGTGGCTGGGTGAGTACTACAACAACAGGAACTTCATCGGCGCGCCCACAGTGGTGCGCAACGACGCGGCCATCGACTTCAACTGGAGTACGGGTGCGCCCGCGCCGGGGCTACCGGTTGATAACTTCGCCGTGCGCTGGACGCGCAACGCGGCCGTGAGTGCGGGCAACTACCGTTTCGACGTGTTCTCCGATGACGGCGTGCGTGTCTGGGTCAATAACCAGCTCATCATCGACCAGTGGCGCGACCAGCCGGCGGGCACCTTCAGCGCGACGGTCAGCCTGCCCACCGGCATCGTGCCAATCCGCGTGGACTACTATGAGAACACCGGCCGGGCGGCCATCAGCCTGTCAACCACGCCACCGCTGTCGACGGGCGCGATCACACCGCCGCTGAGCGGCCTGACGGCCGTCGTGACGGGCACGGGTGGGGCGCGCTTGAACATCCGCACCACGCCGGGCGGGACACTAACCGGCCAGCAGCTGCAGCCCAGCCAGACCGTGGGCCTGACCGGCTTCCGCTCGAGCGACAGCGGCTGGGTAGAGATCTTCCGGCCTGGCGGCGGCACGGGCTGGGTTAGCGCGCGGTATGTGACGACTTCGGTGCCGGTGAGTAGCCTGGTGGTGAGGTAGATAGAGGCCAGGGATTAGCCCGGGTGGGATGAATCCCGCCTGGGCTGTTAGACTAGACGAAATCGGCTGAAGCCGGTTACCGCATGGTTCGGCAACCGGCTTCAGCCAGTTTGGTGGGGGCAGGTGGCGGGTTAAAACCCGTCGCGATTCGAACTCGCGTCGCTACGCCACCGAATAGACCTTCATCACCTCATCCCCCAGATGGTTAATCACCTTCACGGCGATGCGGCCGGTAGTGGGGCGAGGGAAGGGGCGCGAGACGGCGCTGTAGAGGCTCTCCCACGCCGCCTCATCGATCTCCGCCTTCAACGTCGTCCGCAGCGCGCCGTAGGGGTCGTTCATCCCCAGGAAGTAGGCCTGGCGCACGAAGAAGCTCTCCTCGTTGTAGTCGGTGTCGATGAACCAGCAGGCGATGCCCTCCGGGCCGGCCGAGCGCACTTCGCCCGACTGGGGGTGGAAGACATCGACGCCGCGGATCTCGACCTCGATCTGGCCCTCGCCGGCGGAGCGGATGTCGATGTCGGGTTCGCCGAAGATGACGAACAGGTTACCCGCGCCCGTGTTGGCCAGCGCGCCGGCCATGTGCAGGTCGGCGTTCATGCGCGCCTTCAAGATGGGGATGCGGCCGAGGCGCTCGAACTCGCTGGAGTGGGCGTCGTAGTTGAAGGCGCAGGCGATGAGCACGTCGAAGCCGGCGTCGCCCGCCTCGCGCGCGGCGGCGACGAGGTCGGCACGGACCACCGTGCCGAACTCGGGGCCGATGAAGACGCCCGCCCGCCGCTCTTTGCCGCTATCGCTCTCCAGATAGAAGCCCTCGGCACAGATGTACTCTCCCGGCCAGCCGGTGAGGGCGGTGAAGGCGATGCGCCCCTCCTTGTGGGCCTGCTGGACGCCGGCGACGCGTAGGCTCTCCAGGATAACGGCGGCGAAGTTGGGGCCGTCGCCATCGTAGGCCGGGGGCGGCTCGTGGAAGAGGTTGCCGCGGCCGGCATCCACCAGTTCGTCGCCGGCGTCGACGGTCAGGACGCGGTGGGGCGACAGGCTCTCGACGGTGAACGGCCCGGCCACGCGGACGATGCTCTTGTCCTGGTAGGGTCTGTCGTAGAGGAACTCCTGCTCGGCCGCGGCGGCGATGCTGGCGTCGATCGCCCGCTGCCGCGCGATGCGCAACTCCCACCACTGCGCGAGCAGCTCGTCCAGTTCTATCGTATTCGTTGTCGTAATCGTATTCGTATTCGATTCTTCGGGTTTCAGAATTCGATTACGATTACGATCACGATTACGAATACGATCACGATCTTCCGCGCGCGGCATCTCCCACTCCTCCCAGCTCTCCCCCACCAACCGGTTGATCTCCGCCCGCAACGGCTCCATCTGCGCCTGGTAGGTCTCCCAGATGACGTCGATGGCGGCGTTGTTGGCGATGGACTTGAGGGTGACGTGGGGCACGCGCTCGTAGACAAAGCCGTGGCGGAGGTCGCCGAAGGTGGGCGCGGACGAGGGCAGCACGCCGCGCAGTTCGGCCTCTTTCTGCTGCCCGGCGCGGGAGTCGGCCAGCAGGTAGTAGGGGTAGCGCGCGCCCATGATGCGCGCCCGGGCCAGGGCCAGGGCCACGCGCGAGGTGTCGATGGTGATCCAGCGCCGGCCCCACTGCTCGGCCACATAGGCCGTCGTGCCGCTACCGCAGGTGGGGTCGAGGACGAGGTCGCCGGGGTCGGTGGTCATAAGGAGGCACCGTTGGACTATCTTTGATGCAGTCTGAACTATATAGACCTTAGTGTCGGTGAAGCTTCCGGTGCCTGTATCTGTCCAGATGTTCCGGACTGGAATTACAGGAAAGTCCTGAAAGAACCGTACAAATCCAATTGATGAAGCACGCTTCTCTACCCGATTTGCTCTAACCAAGCGATCCATCCCAGAGATTGGAGTAGCCCACTGTCGAGGCCCAGAACTGTAGTGCTCATTGCGGAACTCGTATACATATCGTGTTGTTGTGGCTTTAGTCTGTGAGGTCAACGGCTTAACTGCGTAGACGCGAGACTCGTCACTGCCCTCACTGTATCTCGCATTAGGGTCTCGATAACCTGTCTCATCTTGCACGAATTTGTAATCGTAAAGGAAATTGGAAATGTCTTTTACCTGGAATGAAGGGCGATATTTCGTGTGATCTATAGACTTGGCATACCATAGTACAAAGTCAGAAACACGGTCTAGATACCGCATACTCGAACCAGTTGTCTTCTCAACCACAATCTCAGCTATGAAATTGTCAGGCCCGAAGACCTCGTCCATGAGCACTCGCAGACGATGCACATTCTCATCACCTATCTGAAGAAACACTGAACCACTATCGCTCAGTAGATCACGAGAAAGGATCAGTCTGTCGCGCAGATAGGTAAGATAGGTATGCACACCATCACGCCAAGTGTCCCTAAATGCTCGCACTTGCTCTGGCTCGCGAGTAATGTCACCCGCGCTGCCGTCCTTAACATCACGGTTGGTCGTCGACCACTGGAAGTTGGAGTTGAACTTGATGCCGTAGGGCGGGTCGATGTAGATGCACTGCACCTGGCCGCGCAGCCCTTCGCGCTCGGCCAGGCTGGCCATGACCTGCAAGCTGTCGCCCAATATCAGGCGGTTGGTCCAGTTGGCGTCGTGGCGGTAGAAGTCGGTGCCGGTGGCCCCTTCGGGGACGCCGTTGAAGTCGGCGAACATGTCCAGCTGCACGGGCACATCGGCCTTGGCCCGGGCGCGGCTCTGGCGCAGCAGGTCATCGACCAGCACCTTGGGGTGGACCTTCTCCTGAATGTAGAGCGGCGGCGCGGGCACGACCAGGTCGCTCCAGTCGAGCAAGTCCTTGCCGCGCCAGACGAGTTGCGGATCGAGGTCGGGGTTGCGCCGTTCGTAGGCGACCTGGATGGGGGTCTTGATGTCGTCGGCGACGACGGACTCGTATTCGGCCGTGGGGATATAGGGGCGGCGCGCCTCGTCGTGGCGGAGGGATTCGATTTGCTTGGGTTGTTTGGCCATCCTGTTCCTCTTAATCGTAATCGCTATCGTTGTCGTAATCGTAATCGAAGAGAGAAGAATCGATTACGATTGCGATTACGAATACGACAACGATCACGAATGCATCGCTATCGTAATCGAAAAGAGAAGAGCGATTGCGACAACGAATACGATTACGATTTCACTTGACTCAGCTTTGTCAGCATCGACACAATACGAACCAACAGTTCCTTCAGCCTGACGTTGTCTTCGGCGGTCAGCGCCTGGCCCACGTGCAACACGTCCTGAATGGCGGCGCACTCCAGTGCCGAGCCGCGAGCGATCTCGAAATAGTGCCGCCGGTCGGCCGGGCCGGACTTGCCGTTGCCCTCGGCGATGTTGAGCGGAATGGATTGCGCCGCACGAAGCCACTGGTCACGGGCGTGGCGCAGGTGGCCGTTGAGTCGCCCGGCCCGCGCATAGACCTGGGCCACGTACTCCAGCGCCGCTCGGTAGACGTCGAGCTTTTCGTGACCGAACATCTTCCGTTTCTCCCAATCGTATTCGTAATCGTTGTCGTAATCGTAATCGATCTTCGCTTTTCGATTACGACAACGATTCTCTACTCGTGATCGTAATTGCTATCGTAGTCGTAATCGTAATCGATCTTTGGATTCGATTACGAACACGACAACGATTACGACAAGAGCGCCGTCACCAACTTATCGAAATCCGCCTCCATCTCATACACGACCGTAAACTCCGCGTGCGCCCAGCGGCCGTAGGCCTTCAGGTTATTGACCCCCGGCACCCACTGTGTGCGCATCGTGTTGGCCTTCTCCTTGGCGTCCTCTTTGCGATAGCCCTTGATCTCGATGACGAGGTTGAGCGGGTCGGGGTGGCCGTCGTCGATCTGGACGATGAAGTCGGGGATGTAGGTGCGCTTCACCCCTTTGAACAGGTAGGGCACCTCGAAGCCCATGCCCTGGTTGGCGACGTAGGCACGCACGCGCGGGTGGCGCTCAACCACGCGGCAGAACTCCGCCTCCCAATCGCTGTCGCAGATGACCCAGTTGACGGGGCACTTGCGCGGGTCGGTCTGCCAGCGGGTCGCCTTGGCCGTGGTGAAGTTGACGAAGCGCGATGAGCCGGTGGGGTTGTAGGCGTCGAGGATGGCGACGACCGGCTTGTCGCCCTCGATGGCCTCGGTGATGCCCGCCTTGATGCGCTCGCAGGCCATCTCGGCGATCTCGTAGTAGAGCACCTGGGCCGGATAGGTGCCGCCGGTGCAGCGCAGGTAGCCGCCTTCCAGCCACTGGCGGGTGATGGCCTTGAGCTGGCCGAAGAGGTGCAGCTTCGGCTCCTCGCCCGGGTCGCGGAACTTGGTGTAGAGCAGATAGCTGGTGAGCTTGTAGATGATGGTGGCCGCGCGCACGTCGCGCAGATGCTGGACGGTCAGATCGACGCTCTCGCCGATGATGCCGCTGTTCTCCGTAACCGTCGCGCCGACGAGGTTCGGGTCCAGTTCCAGCACCGAGTCAGCGTTGAAGCGGGCGCTCAGGCGGTCGACGGGCCACTCGACGCGGTAGCCGGTGACGCGGGGGAAGGTGATCTCCAGGTGGTCGCGGTGCGGCCGCACCGCCTGGACGTGGATGGCGCGGTTGGGCTTCTTGGGCGGGGCGACGACAGGTTGGGCGGTGAAGTCGAACGGGATGCCCAGCACGTCGGCGTATTCGACGGTGAACTTGCCGTCTTCGTTCAGCTCATAGGACTGGCGGCGCAGGGCGCGGCCGACGACCTGCTCGCACAGCAGCTGCGTGCCGAAGGCGCGCACGCCCAGGATGTGGGTGACGGTGTTGCAG
>WBZM01000778.1_pt1 | contig 38666 bp, 39 predicted proteins | sample 5204271 | NCBI WGS metagenome assembly WBZM01 (sample SAMN12344346, study PRJNA552823) | activated sludge metagenome | biome: Activated sludge suspended growth; feature: Nitrification reactor; material: Wastewater; isolation source: activated sludge from nitrification reactor of wastewater... | reverse complement strand
CACCAACCGAGATCACGGCCGGCAGGGTCAGGGCCACGGTGTCGTAGCCGTACTCGGCCTGACGCTCGCAGCGGATCTTGTCGCCGTCGACCTTCATGTCGATGACCTGGGTCAGCGACGGCATCTTGAGGTGATCGGCCACAACGGCGCCGATCGTGTAGCACTCGCCGTCGTCGGACTGCTGGCCCAGCAGGACCAGATCCGGGCTCTCGGACTCGAGAACCTTGGCCAGGGCGAGGCCGGTGGCGCAAACGTCGGAGCCGGCAAGGGCCTCGTCCGAAAGGTGGACCGAACGGTCGGCGCCAAGGGCGACGGCCTTCTGCAGCGCACGGGCGGCGGTGTCGGTGCCCATGGTTACGGCGACGATTTCGTCTACCTGGAGTTCGCCGCCTTCGCGAAGCTGCATCGCAGCCTCGATGGCGTGGGTGTCAAAGGGATTGAGAGTGTTCTCGCCGCTACGATCGAGCCGCATGGTGCCGGGATCAATGCGCTTCTGTACAGCGGCGTCTGGCACATCTTTGACCAGGACGCAGATCTTCAACTGAAGCCTCCTTAGGGGGTCTTTCGAGAGGGCTCTGCCTAATTCGAGGTGGAGAGCCAGAGATGCAGTTTGCGACGCGCAATTCTAACGGGATTCGCTTCTTATTGACTGACGAGTCAATCGGGGAAGTCAGGTGGCTGAAATTCCAGCCAGCAGATCCATCAACCTCTTGCCATCACCATCGGCGATGCTGGTGCCAGGAACGCGCTGTTTGGTCCTCGGTTTGCGGTCCTCGTAGAACTCTCCACCGGGCGCCTCTTCAGGGGTTGCTCCGGCCAGCCAGATCGCCGTATCCACTCCCTGATGGGAGTCCCTGAGGATCGGGCCCGTCACCTTGTGGAAGCCGGGCAGGGCAGCCGACATGCCGGGAGTGACCGCCCATCCGGGATGCATCGAGCAGAAGGTGACTCCTCCGGCGGGTTCGTTGGCCTGCCATTCGTCGGCGAGCATCACCTCGCCCCGCTTCGTGTGGGCGTAGAAGGTCGTCGGCTTGTATTCCTTGCGCTCCAGCTGGGGGTCGCTGATGTTGAAACCGCTCGAATACATGCCTCCCGAGCTCATCATGATCACCCGCGGATTCTTGCCTTCCCGCAGCCGGGGCAGCAGCAGTTCGGTCAGCAGGTATGGCCCGACCAGGTTGGTTGCGAAGGTCAGCTCCAGCCCCTCCTTCGTGTGCTGGCGCTCCGAAGGCATGACTCCCGCGTTGTTCAGAAGAACGTCCAGCGGATCGCCCGAGGCGAGGAAGTCAGCGGTGAACCGGCGGATTTCCGCGACGAGTGACAGATCGCAGAGATGCAGCACCGGTTCCCGTTCGGTTCCGGCCACCCCGCCCTCGACGTTCACCTTCGCCCTTGCCTGATCGCCCTTCTCGGGGTTGCGGCAGACCATGTGGACCTTTGCCCCGCATTTGGCGAGGTCGATCGATGCGGCCAGTCCCAGTCCGCCACTGGCGCCGGTGACCATGACGCTGCGTCCGGTCAGGTCCGGCATCTCCCAGCCGTACATTCGACGGCGGGCTTCGTAGCCGATCTTGCTGAAACCGGGGACCACGAGAAGGTCCATGGCGGTATCTGCGACGCCTGCGGCACGTCCCTTCATCAGTTGACGCCCTTCCGGTCACGGCCGCGTACCATGGGCACCGAGCTGCGGGGATAGCGCAGACGGGTCTCGTCAATGAAGCTGGCCATGCGTTCGGCGGTGACGGGGTCTTCGATCTCGATCATGTTTTCTGCGTTCTCCTCTCCGGATCTGGACAGGTTGAAGGAGCCAAGGAAAGTCGTGTCATCGGCAACTGTCACTTTGGCATGCATGAAGTCCCGGACCGCGCCGGTGCCCCACGGCACGGACCGTTTGCCGTGAAAAGGGAGGGCCTCGATCACGCGGGTGAGCAGGGGGATCTTCCACTTCGAACCGGTGCTGGCCCACTGATCGAAAACCCGGTCGGTCTGCGGCTCGTCAAGAACACCGGCGATGTCAACCCCCTGACGGTCGGCAATCTCGGCCAGGGTGCCGAGGATCGGCCCCGACGTGAGCACCGGTGAGGCGATTCTGATCCGGCGGCGTGCCGAGCCGAGCCTGGAAGAGATTCTTTGGGCGAGCTCCTCCCCGTGGCCCGGGGTGAACCAGGCCCGGACGGTTGCATCACCGACCCGAATCGGATTCGGGTCACCGTGCCCCGACCGCTCGACCTTCCCGGTCTCCCACAGCTCGTCGAAATTCGCGAGGTACTCGCTGGCTATTTCTGCCGACTCGATTGTCGCCAGCACGTTCTCCTGCCTGGTCCAGGAATAGATCGACCAGTTGGCCGAGCCGGTCCAGACCGCTTCACGGTCGCGCACCATGTATTTGTGGTGCATCAGGTCGGGGATGCCTGAGATGGCCCGCGTCCGGATCGGCAGCATCGAAAGGATCTCCGGGTTGGTCTCCGGCGGTGGATGGAGCGCCGGCAGGAAGTTGCCGGCATCAGGATCGGCGGGCACGTCGTTGTAGGCGAGCCTGACCTCCACCCCGCGCTCCGTCGCGTCGCGAAAGGCCTGCGCCACGGTCGCCCCGACCGGATCGGGAAGGCGGATGTCATAAAGAGCCAGAACCAGTTCCTTTTCGGCACGGCCGATGAAGTCGACGATCCGGCCAGCCACCATCTCGGCCTGCCCGATGCCTCCCTTCGGGCCGACGTCAGTGACCGTGAAGGTTTCGATCACAGCTCGCGGCGCTGAACGCCGGAGCGGATGAAGTCGACGATGTCGTCGGTCGGCGCGCCGGGTGTAAAGACCCCCGAGACACCCATAGCCTTGAGATCGTCGATGTCCTTGGTCGGGATCGTGCCGCCGACAGTGATCAGGACATCGTCAACGCCTTCGGCCTCCAGCAACTCGAGGATCCGCGGCACGAGGGTCATGTGGGCACCGGAGAGGATCGAGACGCCGATCGCGTCGGCGTCCTCCTGGATCACCGTCTCGACGATTTGTTCGGGGGTCTGGTGAAGGCCGGTGTAGATGACCTCCATTCCCGAGTCCCTCAGGGCCCGGGCGATGATCTTTGCGCCACGGTCATGCCCGTCAAGTCCGGGCTTGGCAACCACCACACGGATCTTGCGTCCGGTCTTCGGTTCTGCGACTGCGCTCATCGGAGGGGAACCTTACTTCCGGTCAGAAGACCGGGGTCTCCGTGTAGGTGCCGAATACTTCCTGCATCGCTTCGATCATCTCGCCTTCGGTCGTGTGAACCCGGGCCGCGTCGAGAATCGGGTACATCAGGTTCGCATCACCCGCTGCTGCCTCCTTGAGGGCAGCGAGCGCCGATTCGACCTGCGAGGAATCACGCTTGGCTTTGGTCGCCGCCAGCCTCTCGACTTGCTTGGTCTCGAGGGCGGGATCGATGTGAAGGAGCGGGACTTCCTCTTCTTCTGTCTGGTAACGGTTGACGCCGACGATGGTGAATTCACCGTCATCGACCCGTCGCTGGAAGTCGAACGCCGCTTCGCCGATTTCCCTTTGCGGGAAGTTCTGGCGGACCGCTTCGACCATGCCTCCCAGATCGTCTATCCGGCGGAAGTAGTCGTAGGCGTCGGCCTCGAGTTCGTCGGTCAGCGACTCGACGAAGTAGGAACCACCCAGCGGATCGGGCGTGTTGGTGACCCCGGTTTCGTCCGCGATGATCTGCTGGGTTCGAAGCGCCACCCGGACCGCCTCCTCGGTCGGCAGTGCCAGCGCTTCGTCAAAGGAGTTGGTGTGGAGCGACTGGGTTCCACCAAGCACTCCGGCCAGGGCTTCGATCGCGGTGCGGACGATGTTGTTGAGAGGTTGCTGTGCGGTCAGCGATACGCCGGCGGTCTGGGTGTGGAAGCGGAGCCTCATCGATTCGGGCTTCTTCGCTCCGTAGGTCTCCTTCAGCTCGCGGGCCCAGATCCGGCGGGCAGCCCGGTATTTGGCAATCTCCTCGAAGAAGTCGATGTGGGCGTTGAAGAAGAAGGAAAGCCTGGGGGCGAAGGCATCGACGTCGATTCCCCGCTCGATGGCTCGCTCGACGTAGGTGAAACCGTCCTTCAGGGTGAAAGCGAGCTCCTGCGCAGCGGTCGCTCCGGCCTCGCGGATGTGGTAGCCGGAGATCGAGATCGGGTGCCAGCGAGGCATGTGGTCGGTGCAGTACTCGACCATGTCGGTGACCAGCCGCATCGCTGGCTCGACCGGGAAACACCACTCCTTCTGGGCGATGTACTCCTTGAGGATGTCGGTCTGGATGGTTCCTGCGAGCTTCTCCGAGGGCACCCCCTGCTTCTCGCCGACCAGAACGTAGAAGGCCAGCAGGATCGCCGCGGGTGCGTTGATGGTCATCGAGGTCGAGACTTCGCCGAGCGGGATTCCCTGGAAGAGGATCTCCATGTCGTCGATCGAGTCGACGGCGACACCCTCACGACCCACCTCGCCGAGCGAGCGGGGGTGATCGGAGTCGTAGCCCATCAGGGTCGGCATGTCGAATGCGGTGGACAGGCCGGTCTGCCCGTGCTCGAGCAGGTAATGGAAACGTTCGTTGGTCTCTTCGACAGTGCCGAATCCGGCGAACTGGCGCATGGTCCAGTTGCGACCCCGGTACATCGACTCGTAAGGCCCGCGGGTGAACGGGTACTGCCCGGGCTCGCCGATCTTCACATCGGCGTCACCGGTGAGGTCTTCCGGTCCGTAGCGAGCCTTGATCGCCTTGCCGGACATCGTTGTGAACTCGTTGTCGGCGGCCTCCGCTGCTTTCTGCGCCGAATCTGTCCCGGGTGTCGAAGTTGGCTCCATTGGGTCCCGAAATAGTAAGGCAGCCAGTGCGGCAACCAAGCGGCGCCTTCGTCAGCCTGCCCTTCGGCGGGACAGCCAGCCGCCGATACCCCCCAGCAAAGCGGCGACCGCAACGGTCCCGCCGATAGCCAGGTTGCGGCCGAGCCGCTCGAATCGCATCACGTTCCAGCCCTCCCGCCTCGCCACTTCCAGAAGGGGCGCATCCGGGTTGACTGCCACGGCGTTGCCGACCAGTTCCATCATCGGAAGGTCGGAGACCGAGTCGGAGTAAGCCCAGGATCCTTCGAGGTCGAGCTCGATCTCTTCGGCGAGGGATTCGATCGCAATGACCTTGCCGCGGCCATAGACGAAAGGCCCGTCGAGCTCGCCGGTGTAGGCCCCGTCACGGACCAGGTAACGGGTACCGATCCCTCCGTCCATCCCCAGCACCTGGGCGAGTGATTCGACCATGTCGGAACCGGCGGCGCTGACGATGTAGGTGAGACGGCCCTCGTCCTGATGCCGGTGGACTTCGGCCAGTACCTCCGGGTAGATCCGCGGCAGTATCCCCGCCAGCACTTCCGGCCACATCCGGGAGATCTCCGTGTACGAGACCCCGGAAAGTGTCTCTCTCGCGACCTTGAGGATCTCGTTGGTCTCGTCGTCGGTGGCACCCTTGATCCGGTACCGCATGTGATCACGGCCCCAGCGGATGATCTGCGCCCTCGAGATCAGTCCCCGTTCCTGTGCGGCCTTGGCGAACTGCATGCCGGAGGAACCCGCCATGAGGGTCTTGTCAAGGTCGAAGAAAGCTGCCTGCCGGGTCAAGGCGGCATAGGTTAGTGAGGTCGAATACCTAGGTCGCTTCGTTGAGCGAAAAGGTGTTGCCCTCCGGGTCCCTGAACCAGGCGACTCTCAAGCCTTCAGCATTCAGAATGCCGCGATCGTCGGTCTCGGGACCGTCAGTACCGTCGTAGCGCTCGAACCGGACTCCCCTCCCCTCCAGATCATCCATCTCGGCTTCAAGGTCGGAGACGGACCATCCGGCCTGGGTGTGGCTGGCCTTGCCAGCATGGTCTGGCGAGAGATAGACGGTGAGGTTCGAATCGCCGCCACACTCGTAGACGGTCATCTCATCTCCGTAAGACTCCTTCTCCCGAAGCTTCACCTGTTCACCGTAGAACTTTCGGGATTCGGTCATGTCTGCCACGGCCACGGCCGGGCCGATGGTGCAGTCGCTCAGGCTCATTCCAGGTCCTTTCGTCGTGTCCCGGGCTGGGCCAATCCGTTCTCTTTGTCAATCGGCGCGCAGATCCCCACCGAGCCGGTTGATGAATTTCCCGGGCTTTTGCTTGTAGGTATCTCTACCCAGCTCCAGACACTCTTGAACAAGTCGCTCGCGCGATTCGAGGATCAGAGCCGACATCTGACTCTTGCCTTCTTCATCCAACGCGCGCTGGGCGAGGTCGTCGCCGAGGACGTCGAGGTCGTGGAGGTCGCCGAGCATCTCGGCGAGCTCCTCGGCCATTTCCCTGAGCTCGGTAAAGCCGGATGAGAGTCGGGGTTCAAGCATTTCAAGCTGGTAACGGAGGTCCTTCGCGCGTTTTCTCCAGTCGTGGAAGTGCTCTGGCTCCCCGCTCTTGCGGGCCGACTTCATGGAGTTTCGTCCCCGGCGGTAACCGCGGCCCAGATTCGACACGACGGTTTCGAGTTCGCCCGGTTCCTTCCTCTCCTGGAACTGTCGCCGAACCTTCCCGATCGACTGGCGCACTTCCTGAAGGCTCTGGGGGTTGAGGTCACCCCTGTGGACGTCGGCCTCCCTTTCGAGCGCGACCCTCCATGCCCGGGCCGCCTGGGTTTCACTGCCGCCGACCAAGGATGCGAGGGTGGCCAGTTTGACCTCGGCGTCGCGTGGTCCGGAAAGCATCCGGGCGGCACTACGGCATAGCCCGTTCGAGTTTTTTCTCTCGTCGTCGCTGATCACCCCGCGAAGAAGGCGGAGGGCCGAGCGGGATTTCTTGAGGCTCTTTCTGGCTTCATGCACGTGCTCCGCAGAATCCCTGGAGTGACCGGCTGCCCGGACATTCGCCAGAGCCTGGGAAGTTCTCGCGGTCACTATCCGGCAGATTCCGGTCCCAGGATCCTCGCCCGGCCTGAGACGGAATTCGAGTCCCTTGACCGGTCTTCCGGCCATCGCGAGACTCTGGTTCGCCCAGGCCGGATCTCCCGTCAGTTCACGGCCGAACCAGGATGGCGGTTCAAATCGGGAAGCCTCCTCGACCGACCCGAACTCGACTTCGACCACGGAAGTCCCATCGAGGTCACCCGAGTAGATGTCGACTTCGGCCACGAGGCCGCCATCCAGACTCACGCGGTGACGGACCTTCTCGACCCGCGAACCCTCCGTCAGTGGCCACAGTTCGGAAAACGCCGACTGGTCCAGCGGGACCTCGACCTCCTCCCGGGATTCACCCTGGCCTCGCTTGACGGTCAGGAGGGTCCGAGCGCCGGCCTGGCGCACGCGGATCTCGGAATCCTGACTTGCAAGAAGGTAGCCCTGAAGCAACTGGACCCCGCCCGAGCCCTCAAGCTCGGCCGGAGTCCCGTTCACAAGGAATTTACGTTCGATCTCCAAGGCAACCCGAGCGTACAGAGCGCCCGGGTTCGCCCGCTATACCTCGACGAGAATGGCGTCGCCCTGACCGCCACCCGAGCAGATCGCGGCACAGCCGAGGCCACCGCCGCGACGCTGGAGTTCACGCACGAGCCCGCCGATGACACGGGCGCCCGAGGCGCCGATCGGATGGCCGAGAGCGACGGCTCCACCGTTCACGTTCATCTTGTCCGGGTCGAGATCGAGCATCTTGATTGTGTTGAGGGTGACCGAGGCGAAGGCTTCGTTCACTTCCCAGAGATCAACGTCAGCCGGTGACTTGCCGAGCCTGTCGAGAGCGGCCTTGGCAGCAAGTGCCGGGGTCTTGGCGAGGCAGGCGTACTCGTCACCGATCTGTCCGTAGCCGACGATCGTGGCCATCGGGGACTTGCCGTTGGCTTCGGCCCACTCTTCCGAGGCGAGGACGAGGGCACCGGCGCCGTCGTTCACGCCAGGCGCGTTGCCGGCGGTGTGAGTGGCGTCCTCGCCACCAACTGCCCGAAGGCCGGCGAGGCTTTCGGCAGTGGTGCCGGGACGAATTGCCTCGTCTTCTTCGACCACCGTGTCGCCCTTGCGACCCTTGACAGTAACCGGGACGATCTCTTCCGCGAAGTAGCCGGCTTCCTTGGCCTTCTGGGCAAGTTCGTGCGAGCGGGCCGCCCATGCATCCATTTCCTCCCGGGTGATGCCCACCTCGTTCGAGACGGTTGAGGCCTCGGCGATCATCTGGAGGTGGGTGAAGGGATTGGTAAGTCCGTCGTGGGTCATCGAGTCGATCGCCTTCACATCACCCATGCGGAAGCCGGAGCGGGCACCGGGGAGCAGGTACGGCGCCAGGGACATGGACTCCATGCCACCGGCGACGCCGACCTCGATGTCACCGGCACGAACGGCCTGGTCGATCAGCCCGACGGCGCGCATGCCCGACGCACATACCTTGTTGACGGTCTCGGACGGAACCTCCTTGGGGATTCCTCCGTTGATCTGGGCCTGCCGTGACGGGATCTGGCCCTGCCCGGCCTGGATCACCTGACCGTAGCTGACCTGCTGGACCTGGTCCGGAGCCACCCCGGCACGCTCAAGCGCTCCGGCAATCGCGACGCCACCAAGTTCTGCTGCGTTGACAGTGGCAAGTCCACCACCCATCTTGCCGAAGGGGGTGCGGGCAGTACTCAGGATGACAGTGCGGGCCATGTTGCCTTTCAGGTCTCGAGGGGAAATCGAAAAATGGACGAAACTAAGCGGAATAGGGACGATAGCGGGTGACTAGACTCCGGCGAATGAAGGCCTACACCACCGATGTCGCCCTGTCCGATCTCGATGCCGACCTCATCGCGGTCGGTCTTTACGAAGGCGATGAGCTTTCCGAGCCACTGGGCAGCACCGCGGGAGCCGTTGATGCTTCTGGCGAGTTCAAGTCGACGGTGATCATCTACCCGGGGAAGCCCGAACGGGTGGTGGTCATCGGTCTCGGAAAGAAAGAAGACTTCACCGCCGAGAAGGCGAGAGTCGTCGGTGCCGTCTCGCAGAAGGCACTGGGGCAGGTCAAGGGTGAGGCACTGGCCTGGATGCTCCCGGATAGCCCAGTGGGCATCGAGCCTGGTCGTATCGCGGCCGCACTCGTCGAAGGAGCAGGCCTTTCCGCCTTCGAGTTTGACCGTTACAAGTCGGGCAGCGACGGCCAGGAGGCTCCGCCGTCCCTGAAGGCTGTCGAGATCAACACTGACCTGGACCTGGCTGACATGGTCCGGGTCGGCGAGGTGGTCTCGAACTCCGGCAACCGGGCCCGGTACCTGCAGAGCCTCCCCGCCAACGAGGCAACCCCCGAGTACCTGGCAGGAAGGGCCCGGGAGATCGCCGATGCCCACGAAAAGGTTTCCGTTGACGTCATGGACCGGGAGCAGATCATTGCCGCCGGTATGGGCGGTCTCGAGGCTGTCTCCAAGGGAGGCGAGCATGTCGAGCCCAGGCTGATCACCCTGAAGTACAACGGCGGCGGGGAAGGCGAGACGCTCGGGCTGATCGGCAAGTCCGTGACTTTCGACACCGGTGGCATCTCGATCAAGCCCTCCGCCGGAATGCATGAGATGAAGATGGACATGTCGGGCGGGGCAGCCGTGCTCGAAGCAGTCGACGCGATCGCCGAACTCGACATCCCGATCGACATCATCGCCGTGCTGCCTTCGACCGAGAACATGCCTTCCGGGACTGCTCTCAAGCCGGGCGACATCATCACCCAGCTGAACGGCAAGACGGTCGAGGTCACTAACACCGATGCCGAAGGCCGTCTGATCCTTGCCGATGCCCTGGTTCACTGTGCCCGTGAGGGCGCTGACCGCATGGTCGATCTGGCCACGCTCACCGGCGCCGTGCTGATCGGGCTCGGATCGACCTACGCCGCACTGATTTCCAACGACGACGATCTCGCCGCAAGCGTCACCGCTGCCGGCGAACGAACCGGCGAGCTGGTCTGGAGGCTGCCGCTCCACGAGGAGTACAAGAACCTGACCAAGGGCGAGATCACCGATCTCGTCAACGCCTCCGCCCAGCGCAAGGCCGGCACGATCTACGCCGGGTCATTTCTCGAGGAGTTCACCGAGGGCAAGCCCTGGGCTCATGTGGACATCGCCGGCACGGCCTGGGATACCGGTCGCGAGTACTGGGGCAAGGGCCCTACCGGTTTCGGTGTTCACCTCCTGGTCGGCCTCGCCCTGGACCTGAGCTCCTGAAGCTCGCCGACTACTGATTCCCCATGATCATGCAGGTGGAAGTGGCACTCGCCAGAAGCTTGCCGGACTCCTCTGCGTAGATCTTCGCGTTCGCGGTGGCCTGCCTGCGCCCGCGGTACTCGACCTCGCCTACCCCCCGGATCGCCCCGGTGTCACGGGTGAGTGGCCGGAGGTTCTTGACCTCGAGGGTCAGGGTCGTGTAGGCCTCGCCGAGCGCGAGAGTCGTGTGCACGGCGCAACCGGCCACGGAGTCGAGGACTGTCGCCATGAACCCGCCGTGGACGACGCCGATCGGGTTGTAGTGCTCCTCACCCGGGATCGCCGCGAAGACCGCCCGGCCCTCTTCGACCTCGACCGGAGCCATGTTCATCAGGACGGCGATCGGAGGCGGAGGAACCTCCCGGTTCAAGACGGCCTTCATGTAATCGAGGCCAGCCATTTCAAGGCCCCGGGAGGCCATCGCCATCGGGTCCTGCCAGTGGACGGTCAGCGAGCGGCTGATCTCGGGCCTGTCTTCGGCCAGCGCCGCCGCGACCGTCCTGGCAGTTTCAGTCACCTGTGTCACCGGGTGTGGGCACCGCGGCGCGCCGCGCGCACCTGCCGGGGCTCCTTGCCAACTCCGTACTGAAGGTCAGCGAGGATCTCGGCTTCGGTCAGGTCGATCTTCAGCGGCCTGAACTGGAATCTCGTTCGGTTTCTCGGATTGCGCTTCATGGTGTTCCCCTTTCGGGGTCGGGTCTGGCTTGCCATCTGGAAAGCCACTTCGTGGCGTCAGCCTATCGCAGTAAGTCGCATGATGCGACTCTCTATGAGATATCTCACACAAAGCAGGATTCACAAGGCCGTCACCACAGCCTCCGGATGCCCCTGTACGCCGCCGAATGCGCCCGATACATAGGATCGCGGGCATGGACTTCGACCTGAACAATGAACAGCGGCTGCTCCAGCAGACCGTCCGAGATTTCGCCCGCAATGAGGTCGCACCGGTCGCCGAAGAGCTCGACCGCACCAAGACCTTCCCCTACGAAATCGTCGAGAAGCTCGGCGACCTCGGACTGATGGGAATCCCCTTCCCCGAGGAGTACGGCGGTAGTGGCGGCGACATCCTCTCCTACGCCCTCGCGGTCGAAGAGCTCGCCCGTATCGACTCCTCAGTGGCGATCACCCTGGCGGCCCACATTTCGCTTGGCACCACCCCGATCTACAACTGGGGCTCCGAGGAGCAGAAGGCCGAGTGGCTTCCCGACCTCTGCGCGGGCAAGAAGCTGGCCGCTTTCGGCCTGACCGAGCCGGAGGCGGGCTCGGATGCCGGAAACACGAAGACCCGTGCCGAGCTGGACGGAGACGAATGGGTAGTCAACGGCGCCAAGCAGTTCATCACCAACTCGGGCACTGACATCTCCGCCTGCGTCACGATCACGGCGGTCACCGGCAAGGACGAGAACGGGCGACCCGAGATCTCGAACATCATCGTCCCGAACGGAACCCCTGGCTACACGGTCGATCCGCCCTACCGCAAGATGGGCTGGAACGCGTCAGACACCCACCCGCTGACCTTCGAAGACGCGAGGGTTCCGGCTGACAACCTGCTCGGCCCGCGGGGCCAGGGTTTCAAGCAGTTCCTCCAGATTCTCGACGGCGGCCGCATCGGCGTAGCCGCTATGTCGGTAGGAGTGGCTCAGGGTGCTCTCGACGAAGCGATCAAGTACGCGCAGGAGCGCCAGGCTTTCGGCAAGTCGATCTCGAAGTTCCAGGCGATCCAGGCGAAGATCGCAGACATCTCTTCACAGATCGAGGCCGCCCGGCTCCTGACCTACAAGGCCGCGATCGAAAAGGACCGCGGGGAGAACTTCACCCTCACCGCCGCCCAGGCAAAACTGATCACCGGTCGCCTGGCAGTCCGGGCCACCGAGGAGGCGGTCCAGATCCACGGCGGCTACGGCTTCATAGAGGAATACCCCGTCTGCCGCTTCTACCGAGACGCCAAGATCCTGACGATCGGCGAAGGCACGGACGAGGTCCAGCAGATGGTCATCGCCCGCGCCCTGGGCTGCTAGACGCGCGCAGGTCGCCCGCGAGACGCGAAGTCGCGTCTCGCGGATGCCGGTTCAGACGCGGTTGACCGTGAAGGTCAGGTGGGCGAACTGGCCGAACTTCTCTGCGGAGACCAGTTCAAGACGGTCCGAACGGACATCGCGGGGGAAAAGTGGAGCGCCGGAAGTCAGGGTCACGGGCGTGATCGTGACCTGAAGTTCATCGAGGGCACCGGCGTCGAGAAACTGGCCGGCGAGGTCCCCTCCACCGATCAACCAGATGTCGCCGTCACCTGCCTCGCCACGGATCGTTTCGAGATGGTCCGTCACCTGACCGTTCACAAGGCGCACATCGGCTCCGTCCGGGGTCTCCAGCTCTCTGCTGGTGAACACGAAGGTAGGGCGCTCGCCGTAGAACTCCCGCCAACGCTCCGGTTGCCCGGCGAGATTCTCATGTGCGTAAACCCATTCGTAGGTTGTGGAACCGCAGACCAGCACGTCAATACCGTCCAGGAAAGACTGGAAATCAACCGCTTCCGGGGATCCGACCTCGAAAAGCCAGTCGAGCGAGTTCTCGTCGGTGGCTATGAACCCGTTGAGGGTCGTAGCCGTGTAGTAGACGACCCGGGTCATTACTGAATCCTGGCCCGGTAAAGGGATCAGGTGGTCAGGGGGTTCGCCGTGATTGAACCTGCGGGGCGGTCCTTGATCTCGGCTCCGCGACCGACCGTGTCGGGAATCCCGTAGTACTCGAGAACCTGGTTTTCCTGTTCCCGGTTCAGGGGCAGGGCCGGATCGACTGCCGGCGCGTTACGGATCACTTCACGGTCATGCGGCGTCCAGACCCGGCCCGCAGCGGCGGCACACTCGCGAATCGAGACAGGAACCACTTTGCCGAAGCGGCCCAGTTTGACGAGAATCCATGTGGGCTGGCCGGTCTCGCCGTCAACGAAAAGGCCCTCGACCCGGGCCACGCCCTGGCCAGTGATGTCATCCACCCGGTAGCCATCCCAGGACTTGACGTCATCGAGACTGGGCTGGGGTGCGGTCGTTTCACTCATCAATCTCTCCTTCCAGCAGTTCGGCCGCGGCTGACGCGGGATCGAGTTCCCGGCTCACAACCCGGTTCAGAAGCTCTGCCACTCTTGGATCATCCTCGATTGCGGCTTCAAGGCGGCGCCTGAGCCGTGCCGTCGCCAGTCCGAGAACCTCGGAACGGAGGTTTCGGGCCCGGCGTTCGGCCAGGGTTCCCTCGGATTCAATGAAGGCACGGTGCTCGGCCACCTTGGCGGCAAGCTCCTCGATGCCTTCCCCCCTTGCTGCCTCTGTGCGAAGTATCGGAACCCGCCAGCCACCCGGGGTATGGGAGAGCGAGAGGGCGCCGCGGACCTCGCGGATCATCGTGTCGGTCATTGGATGATCCGACTTGTTGACCACGATGATGTCCGGGATTTCCATCACCCCGGCCTTCAGTGCCTGAATCGAATCGCCGGAACCCGGCATGAGAGCCAGGACGATGGTGTCGGCATGATCGACGATGTCGATTTCTCCCTGGCCCACACCGACCGTCTCGACCAGCACGTCATCCTTGCCGGAGGCATCCATCACAAGGGCCGCCTGAAGGGCCGCCTCGGAAAGTCCACCGAGAGCTCCGCGGGAAGCCATCGACCGGATGAAGACACCCTTGTCCAGGAAATGCTCGGTCAGCCGGATGCGGTCGCCGAGCAACGCCCCCTGGGTGAAGGGCGAGGAAGGATCGATGGAAAGCACGGCGACCTCGCGGTTCTCCTCGCGGAGTTCCTTGGTCAGGGCACCGATCAGGGTGCTCTTGCCGACGCCGGGCGGGCCCGTGAAGCCGATGATCCTCGCGTTGCCGGTCTTCGGATAGACCTCGCGAACCAGCTCCCAGCCGGCCGGATCATCAGATTCGATCAGGGTGATCGCCCTCGCCAGCGCGCGCTTGTCTCCGGAGAGCAGCCTCTCGGCTAGTGGACTGGTCGTGGCAGGGGCATCATTCATGGACCAGGCCAGTCTAATTAGACTCACGGCCGGTTTGGCTCGCTCACTCTCATCGTTTGCCCGCAAGGGGATGCTGAAGCCGAAATACCTCCGGCTTTTCTGGCGATACCTGTGGCGGCGCCTCTTCACAGGCACCGGACACCGCTGGGTCACCGACGGTCCCGTCTTCTTCGGCCGCGGCCTTCAGCTTCAGACCGGTGTCAAGGCCCGCATCAGGTTCGGGCGCTGGGTCTGGATTGGTGACGGCACGAAGATCCGTTGCCATGAGGGAGAAGTCGAGATAGGGCCCAAGACGGTTTTCGGTCAGGAATGCACGATCTCCGCCTACCGCCGGGTGAAGATCGGGGCCGAATGCGTGATCGCCGACCGGACCATGTTCATCGATTTCGATCACGGTGTCGTCGACATCGAGAAGCCGATCCGGGATCAGGGCATCTACATGGAGGACGTAATCGTCGGATCCAACGTCTGGATCGGATACGGCGCGGCGATCCTCCGCGGTGTCAGCGTCGGTGACAACTCGGTGATCGGTACCAACTCAGTGGTGACCAAGGATGTCCCCGCAAACGCGGTTGTGGGCGGCGTTCCCGCAAGAATCATCCGAATGCGCGAAGCCCCCAAGGACTTGAAATGGCCGAATCCCGTGGAGCCCGAACCCGGGTCCCCCGGCGTGATGGACCTCCCCTAGCTGGCTGAATCGGTGGCGATAGCCAGCGATTCGTAAAGGTCCAGGGTCTGCTGGGCAATCTCGTTCCAGTCGAACATGCGGATGTGGGCCAGGCCCTCCTCGACCATCCGCTTGCCGAGCTCCGGGTCGCCGAGCACCTGAATCGCAGCTTCGGCGAGATGTTCCGGATCGGATGCGCGGAACCTGAGGCCCGCCCCCTCGATCGGGACAACCTCGCGGAGCCCGCCTGTGTCGGCGGCGATGCAGGGGCACTCGGAAGCCATCGCTTCCAGAGCTACCAGGCCGAAAGGCTCGTAGATCGAAGGCACAACAGTGAGGTCGGCGATCCGGTAGAGCGAGTGAAGGACATCGTCACCGATCCAGCCAAGGAAAGTTCCGTGCTCCATAAGGCCCAGTTCGTTCGCCTGCTTGTGGAGTTCCGCCTCATGGGTGCCAGAGCCAGCCACCAGGAAACGGGTGTTTGGCAGCGCCGCGATGACCTCGGGCATGGCCTCGAGGGCGAGCTGGAATCCCTTCTCGTAGACGAGCCTTCCGATCAGCAGGACCAGGTTCTCTTCCGGAGCGGCAAACTGCGAACGGAGCCGGGCCAGCTCCTGCGGATCTTCGGCCGGCAAATCTTCTGGGTCGATCCCGTTGGGGATAACCGAGATCCGACCTTCCTCGACGCCGAAGATGTCAGCGATCTGCTCGCGCATGAAGTGAGAACAGGCAATCACCCGGTCCGAACGGTTGGCGATCCACTTTTCCACTCCGTGGATGTGCGATTGGGGGTGTTTGTCCACCCAGCCCTGATGCCGGCCGTATTCGGTCGCGTGGATCGTGGTCACCAGCGGAGCGTTGAATCTCCTCGCTAGGTGATCGCAGGCACCGGCCACCAGCCAGTCGTGACCGTGAACCAGGTCGAAATCGAACCGGTCTCCAAGCTCGACACCGGCCGCCAGCATGTCGGCGTTCATGCGTTCTACCCAGGTGACGAACTCGCCCAGGTCGGTTGGCCGCTCCGGCTCCACGATCCGATGGATCTGGACCCCGGCCATCTCTTCCTCGATCGTCGCCTGCTCGCCGCCCCGTGTAAGTACGTGGACTTCAAGGCCGAGCACGACCAGAGCCTCGGAGAGCTTCCTTACGTGACGGGCAAGGCCACCCTCGATCAGCGGCGGGTACTCCCAGGTGACTACGAGAATGCGGGACAAGGTCTTGGCGTGAGGGCTAGGGCGTAAGAAACGGCGTGAGGACGAGGTCAGGCGCGAGGCCGCGGAGACCGGATCCGATGGGTACCCCGCTGTTTGTTGAGTCGGATTGTAGGGCTTCGAATGCGCTTTCCGCGTGGCCGGTCGCGCGATCGAAGGGATAGTCACCGGCCTGTCCGCGCTGATCGAGGAAGGCCCAGTCGCTCGACTGGACCATCAGCAGTTCCCTCGTTGCCCGTTCGGCCCGTTCCCTTGGCAGGCTCCGGACAGCCTCCCCCACCCGTAGTTCGAGGCTGCGTGAAGCCCAGGCCAGATCGGCCACCGAAGGCGAATCCCAGGTGTGGAAATCCTTGTCCTCACCCCAGGTCGACGGCTTGAGGTCAGCCGTCCGGGCGCCTTCACCGTGAGCCACGGCAGCCTCGTCCAGGGTGAGCAGGTTGACGCCGTGCCCATCCGCCAGGTCGAGTACCGCGGCAAGCCACTCCGGGCCTTCCTTCCACCAGTGGCCAAGCAGTTCGCAGTCGATCGTGAAGGTGATGAGGCCGCGCTCGCCGGTCGTCTCGCGATGGGTGTCCAGTCGTTCGCGGACCGCCCCAAGGAACTCTTCGGCCTGTTCCGAGGCGCGGCGGCTGGCCGCATCCGGATCGTAGGGACCGCCATCGATGCGGAAGATGTGAACACCGTTCATCGAAAGCCGGTGAAAGTCCAGGTAGCCGGACCAGGACGGGTAGCCGGACATGTCCCACAGCCAGGCCACGGCCGGCCAGTCAATCGTGAAGGCGAGAGGCCCGGCACCTGTCCGGACCGGGCGCAAGGCCCGGTCGTCGGGTTCGTGACGGCTCTGGTCGATGCAGAACCAATCTATTCCGTGCCTGGCCAGGTCACTCTCAAGCCCGGGCCGGTAGGCGCACTCCGGAAGCCAGAAGCCACTGGATTCACCGAAGCGCCGACGGTGCGAGGCGATTCCGCTGGCAACCTGGACATCGAGGCCGGCCCTCGTCGCGAGCAGAGGCAGCACGGCATGGGTTGCACTTGAAGGAATCAGGGAGACATTCCGTTCACGGGCGACTGAGAAAGCCGCCAGCGGGTCACCGCCGTGGGAGGCGAGCAGGGCGGCCGATCTTTCGTACCGCGCGACCTCGGCTCTTGCCGCATCCACGTAATCGGGCTCGGCGGTCTCCACATCCCTCTTTGCCGCACCGATCCGGTGGTCGTTCAGGAAGGTCTCAAGCCTTTCGCGGGTGCCTGCCTCCTCGAGCTGATCGGCCAGGACCGGGGTCACGGTCATGGTCAGGTCCCGGGCAACCTCCAGAACCGGCAGGTGCGAACGGACCACAGCGTCGAAGAGCCATTCCTCGCCGAAGGGATAGGTGCCGAACCCCTCGACGTACGGCATGTGGGAATGAAGAACGATCGCGAGATCGCCTGAGCCCTCAGACATGGCAGACGGCGAGGAAGTCCAGGGAGCTTTCGAGGTCGTGGTTTGAGAGCCGGAAGTCCGAGGCCGATATGGCGGGGGTGAACCGGTCGTAGAAGGGCTTGCTCAGGCCGAGCGACTTGTGGACACGGTCCCAGCCCAGCGAAAGGGCCAGCTCATGGGCCTTGAGCTTGCGGGCATGATGGAGACCGAGAATCTCGACCCGCGAGAAGTGAGGCTCGAGCAGCGCCCGGTACTCCTCGAGGCGGTACTCCTTGATGTGCCACGGGTTGTCCGACTTTTCGGCCCCCTCCGGCGCCAGGGTCAGCAGGTTGGGCGTCGAGATGTACGCGACCGGAGCGATCTTCGCGAATCCGGCAACCAGCGAGTCGGGGTCCTGAACGTGCTCGATGGTCTGAAGGAAGATGATCGCGTCGCGTGGCTCGGCGAAACTCTCCACGAGTTCCCGGCGAAAGCTGACGTTTTCTGTCGTGTACTTGGCGCTGGCGTGCTCGAAGGCCTCGGGATTCGCGTCAACGCCGATCACTTCGGCCGCGGATCGACCAAGTACTCCTGAACCGTAGCCCTCTCCGCAGGCCAGGTCGGCGACCTTCAGGCCCCGGACCTGCTCCGCGATCCACTCGTAGACGACCAGGTGCCTGCGGTACCAGTAGTTCTCTTCCGGCACGTCGGGAAGCGTTCTTTCGCCGGTCAATTCGAGGGCCGGCACCCCTTCTGGCTGGTTGCTCTGGATGTACGAGTCGGTCAAGGAGAGCGATTCTTCCCTATCTTTCTCCGCCATGCCCGCTTCCCCGACCGCAACGCCGGAACACATCAAGGACGTAAACACCCGCTACCACGACGCAGCGGCTGATTCATATGACGCCAAATGGGGTATCGACTTCGGCGACATCGGCCAGCATCAGGTCGCACTCAAGCTGAAGAAGGCGCTGGGCGAAATGCCGGACACCCTTGGCGACACCCTCGAGATCGGCGCCGGCACGGGTTACTTCTCGCTGAATCTTGCGACGCAGGGCCTGATTGAAAGCCTGACCGCAACTGACATCTCCCCCGGGATGCTGGGCTCGCTCTCGAAGACCGCGAAGTCCCTTGGCTTTCCGGTGAAAACCGTGGTCACCGAGGCGGAAACCCTGCCCTTCGAGGATGAATCCTTCGACACGGTGATCGGACATGCCGTGCTCCACCACATCCCCGATCTCGACAAGGCTTTCTCCGAGTTCTTTCGGGTGCTGCGACCCGGCGGGCGAATCGTCTTCTGTGGTGAACCCTCCCGTTACGGAGACCGGCTCGCCGCAGTACCGAAGCGCACCGGCAACCTGGTCGCCCCGGTCTGGCGGCGGCTGCTGGGCGCCGACACTCTCGAGCACACAGAGGAAGAGATGGCTGATGACGAGCACAGCCTCGAGCCAGAGGTTGACGTCCACGCTTTTGTACCGGCTGACCTGCGTGCCATCCCGCCCCGCTCCGGTTTCGTCGACACCAAAGTGAACGGCGAGGAACTGGTTGCCAACGTATGGGGCTGGGGAATGCGTTCGATGGAATCGACCGCCACCCCGGAGTCGATCCCGCTTCGCTGGCGCAACTTCGCCTTCCGCAGCTACATCGCCTTCCAGAAGGTGGACAACAACGTCCTCGAGCCTCACCTGCCGGCAGAGCTCTTCTACAACCTCCTGCTCAGCGCTCGGAAGCCCGTCTGACGCGGTAGAGCTTGACCGGACGGTCGAGCCCCTTGAACTTGTGTTGCCCCACCCTGGAGTAGCGGAAGGCTTCCTCCCCGGCGGCTTCCACGGCTTTGCTCTCCGCCAGCACGCTGTCAGGGCGGGCGGTTTCAGTGATCCGGCTGGCCAGGTTGACCGGCGGACCGAACCAGTCTCCGACCTGGTGAAGCGCCTCGCCGCGGGCGACCCCGACCCTCAGGGCTGGAAGGTCATCGCCTGCCTCCTGACCCACCTCGATGAACCGGAGGGCAGCATCAAACAGGGCGGCCCCATCCTCTGAAACCAGCATCGCGGCATCGCCGATCGTCTTGACCAGTCTCACCTCGGGGTTGGCCACCTCGATTGCGACCGACTCGAGCAGCTTCGCGACGGTGCCGATCTGTTCGAGTTCCGCCCTCTCTCCGAGACGGGTGAACCCGACGAGGTCGGCGAAGCAGACCGAGACTTCCTTGCCTTCGTCGGTTCCGAGAAGCCCGGGGTTGGCCATGGCCATTGCCTGGTTGCGAATCTGGTCCAGGAAATGCGATCGAAGGGCATAGTCGACCGCCTGTTCGGCAAGCGGCAGAAGTGAGCGCGAGGCATCGCGAAGCTGAATCGCAGCTTCGTACTCGTCAGCCCCGGGGGCGACGATGTCCGATGCGACCAGATCCCGATGGGCCTGGGCGATACGGGCCGCGGAGCTCCCAACCTGGCGGGTCGCCGCAAGCAGGTTCTCGGTTGGTATTCCCGCCTCCTGGAAGCGTTTCAGCCGTCTTGCGGCCATCAGGTCGGCTTCATCGAAACGCCGCTGGTCGGGGTTCGGCCTCGGCAGGCCAACCGCGGCGATCAGGTTCTGGAAATCCGATACCGGCATGCCCGCGAGCTCGGCGATCTCGTTGGGCGTGTACTTCTCCGATGTCCTGCCGAGAACGATGTCGGCGGGAAGAAGGGCTAGACGATTCGCCTCGATTTCCTCCTTCAACGTTTGGAGATCGACCCCGTCTTCGATGTAGAGCTCGGTAAGCAGCCTGATTCGGGCGGCACGGGCCTCCGGGTCGAGACCGTCGAGCATGCCCTCGGCCTCGAAGTCAGGGAGTTCCCTGGTCGCTACGTCGGCGGCCATGAAGGGCCGAAGGTCGGGCGACGGGTAGTCGTCCGGATCCGGGTAGTCAGCCATAGGCCACCGCCCCTCCCCTTCGCGGGTCACCGGCACCGTCAAGGCCCCCGTCAGCCGGATTCCTGGTCACGATCTGGACGCCTCCGAAGAAAAGGTTCCTTTCGCCCCAGCGGAATACTTTCTGACCGCCTGCCTCGATTCGGGCGAGGGCATCCTCGTCGACCCCGGGCTCGGCCTGAAGCAGCCCGGCTTCGAGGTGAATCCGGGGCGCGTCCACGGCAATCTGGGGGCCGACGCCGTCGAGAAGGTTCAGGGTCGTCTGAAGTACCGCGGAACGGATCCGGTTAGACCCGGCGCTGCCGAGACCGGCGATCACCTGGCCGTTTTCGAGGATGAGCGTCGGAGACATCATCGAACTGATCCTGACACCGGGATCGGATTGGTGGAAGCCCATCGGGTTCAGGTCTTCTTCGCCAAGCATGTTGTTCAGGTGAAAACCCGTGCCCGGAACGACCATGCCCGAGCCGGTTCCGTTCGAGCATGTGACCGAGGCGCATAGCCCGTTCTCGTCCATCGCTGCGAGATGAGTCGTTGAGCCGAGTCGGTCATTCAGGAACCGACCTGCAAAGCCGTCCAGGCCAAGACTGGCGGCGAACTCCTCGTCCCGGGCATCGTTGGCCGCTTCCATGACCTTCGCGATCTCCTCGGGTCCATGACCCTCCATGCGCTCAAGGAGCGCAAGGCTGAAAGAGATCAGGATGCCACCCGCAGAGGGCGGCGGGTTGGTGAGGAGCTCGCGACCTCGGTAGCTGGCCCCGACCGGCTCGCGGACCACCGGTTCGTAAGCCTCGAAATCAGCGACCGAGAGGGTGCCGCCACGGGACAGGATGTATTCCTCGATCTTCTCCGGCACTTCCCCGGAACAGAGCGCGCCAGCCCCTTCTTCGCCGTAGCGCTCCAATGCGTCACCCAGGTCCGGGTAGCGAAACACATCCCCCTCGCCGAGGATCCTGCCCTCCGGGGCGTAGATCTCCCTGGCTTCCGGTGTGTCGGTGTAAATCGGCTCGAGGATCCGCAACACGTAGGCCTGCTGGCGATTGAGCGGGGCTCCCTCCCGGGCGAGTTTCGCGGCCGGATTCGCCAGCTCCGACATCGGAACCGAACCGAAACGCTCGAGAGCCAGGGCGAGACCGGCGGCCGTGCCAGGCACCCCGCAGGAAGCCGCGCCGGCGTTGAAGACCTGCGAGGTGGTCTCGTCGAAATGAACGGGAACCGGAACCAGCTCCCCGGTCAGGTCATGGCCGCCGAGTCCGGGGGCGGCTACGAAGAAGTCGATCACCACCGGCTCGACCCCCGGGCCGCCGACGATCATGAAACCGCCCGCTCCGAGTCCGGTGAGGGCACTCTCGAGCGAGAACGAAGCGAGCACCGCGGCGACAGTGGCGTCTACTGCGTTTCCACCCTCGCGCAGTATCCGCGCCCCGGCTTCCGCCGAGAGCGGATGGCCGGCGGCAACCACACCGCGCGGAGACACGGTTCAGGAAAGGAATTCGGGGATGTCACCACCGCCGACCGACGGCAGCGACTCATCCCGGCGGGTACGCGGCTCGCGTTCGGAACGGTCACTCCTGCCTTCACGCTCGATGCGTCGGGCGGGCGCGCCCTTTGCGTCGAACCGTGTCGCAACGACGGTGATCCACACCTGATCATCGAGGTCATCGTCGATGTTGGCGCCGAAGATGATGTTCGCGTCGGGATGGGCCGCCTCGCCGACAGCCCGCGCCGCCTCCGAAACCTCGATCAGAGAAAGATCGGGGCCGCCGGTGACCGACAGCAGGATCGAGCGGGCACCGTCCATCGGGGTCTCCAGGAGCGGTGATGAAGTGGCCTTCTCCGCAGCGATAAGGGCGCGGTCGGGGCCACTGCCCATGCCGATACCGAGCAGGGCCCGGCCGGCGTCCGACATGATCGAGCGGACGTCGGCGAAGTCGAGGTTGATCACCGAGGGCAGGGTCACAAGATCCGAAATCCCCTGAACACCCTGGCGAAGGACGTCGTCCGCGACTTGGAAAGCGTCGACCATCGGGGTCGACTGGTCGAGCACCTCGAGCAGTCGGTCGTTCGGAATCACGATCAGGGTGTCGACCTCGCCGGCAAGGGCTTCGATTCCCTGCTCTGCCTGCTTCTGTCTCCTGCTTCCCTCAAAAGTGAAGGGCTTGGTCACGATGCCGACCGTCAGGGCCCCGAGATCCCGGGCGAGGCGGGCGATCACCGGTGCGGCACCGGTTCCCGTACCGCCGCCGGATCCGGCTGCGATGAAGACCATGTCCGAGCCCTTCAGCAGGCGCTTGATCCTGTCCTGTTCGTCGAAGGCGGCGCGAAAGCCCAGCGAGGGATCGGCACCGGCACCGAGGCCGCGGGTCTCGTCCCCGCCGATGTGAACGGTGAGGTCGGCCATGCAGAGCTGGAGCGACTGAAGATCGGTGTTGACCGCCATGAACTCGACACCCGGAATCTGGGCCTCGATCATGCGGTTGATGGCGTTCACGCCGCCACCGCCCACGCCGATGACGCGGATGACCGGGGTGTGGGGAACGCCCGCACCGGGGCCGGAGGCGGGTTCCTGCCGTCCGTAACGGGGGCCGTCATCCCTCGGATCGGGCGGCGACTCGGAGAAAATTCGCTTGAGGCGGTCCTGCGCGTCGGGCAGCCCGCTGGTGTCGGCCGCGGGATCGGGGGCCGAAAGCGGACCCTCGTCCTCTGCCCTCGGTTCCTCCTGCTGCTGGCCTCGCGCCTCGATCGGGTCCTGCCGGCCGAAACGGCCGGCGGCCTCCGGGTCGGGACCGGTCAATGCGTCAGCTCGTGACGCGGCGTCAGACTCTGTGTGAACCCCGGTTGACGGCTCCGGGACAGCGGCCGCGGCTTCCGGCTCGACCGGATCGCCCTGGGGGCCTCCGGTGTCGTCGGCTGACCTGGGTTCGAACTCGGGTGGGTCCTGGGAAGGTTCGTCGGAGGTAGAGCGAAACAGGTCCGCCAGGGGACCCTCACGCATACTCGCTCGCTTACGACGAGCCATCACTCAAGACCTCCTTCGCCAGATTCCGGTAGTACGACGCCGCACGACTGTCGGGATCGTACTTCAGGACACTAGCGCCTCGCACCGGCGCCTCGGCGAACTTGACGGCCTTGCGGATGCGGGACTTGAAGACGAGGTCTCCGAAGTTCTCCTCGAGAATCGATACCGCCTCCCTCGCGTGGAGGGTGCGGGAGTCGAACATGGTCGGCAGGATGCCTTCGATGTGGACGTCCGGGTTCAGGTTGTCCTGAATCATCTTCAGGGTCCCCTGGAGCTGGACCAGTCCGCGCATCGAGAGGTACTCGCACTGGACCGGGACGATCACCTTGTTCGAGGCTGTCAGGGCGTTGATCGTGAGCAGCCCGAGACTGGGCGGCGTGTCGATGCAGATGTAGTCGTACTCGGAGTGGATCTCCTTGAGAGCGTTCTCGAGTGACCTCTCGCGGCCGATCTTCGTGCTCATCGCGATCTCGGCTCCGGCGAGATCGATCGAGGCCACCGCAATGTCGATCTCGCGGTGGGCGATCACTTCGGAGATCGGAAGGTCGTTGACGAGCACGTCGTACATGCTCTTCTCGCACTTGTCCGGGTCGATTCCCTGGCTCATGGTCAGGTTCCCCTGCGGATCAAGGTCAACGCAGAGCACCCGGTTGCCCATCTCGGAGAGGGCAACGGCAAGGTTCAGGGTCGAGGTCGTCTTTGCCACCCCGCCCTTCTGGTTGGCGAAGCTGATCACGTCCGCCTTGTCCACCGGCGGCTCGGGGCTCTGGTGGGTCGGCAGCGCCTGGAACTCGCGGCGGGTCGGAGCGAGCAGGTCGGCTGCCTTCAGCCGGATCTCGGTTTCCTCTGCCGCAGCTTCTTCCTCGACCTGGGCCAGTTCTTCCTCAACCGGAACTGGTTCGGCTGCGGGTTCGGTGTTTACCTCGGCGTCTGCCGCTGGTGCCGGCGCGGCGGGAGCGGGCTCGGGCGCAGGGGCCGCCGGCTCAGACGTGGCGACCGGAGTCGGCTCCACGGTCGCGGTTGCCGTTGGCGCCGCCGGCTCCGGGGTGGCCTGTTCAGCAGCAGCTTCGACCTCGTTCTCCGGGGTCTGCTTTGCGCGGTCGTGGTTCTTGCGGCTCAAGATTCGCATTTGGGCCGTTATTCGCATAACGGGGGCGGTTTCCTCCCCATGTGCCCGATCCGGTTGAATGCCTTCATTCCAGATTTCCTCGACAAACGCCTCCTCTTCGTCACCGGCAAGGGCGGAGTGGGCAAGACAACCGTCGCCATGGCCCTTGGAATCAGGGCTGCCATGGAAGGCAAGCGGACCATCGTCTGTGAGGTCGCATCGACCGAAAATGCCTCCCGGCTCTTCGCCCAGTCGGAGGTTGGCTTCCGGGAAGTCGAGCTGGCCAACGATCTTTGGGCGATCTCGATAAACCCGGACGAAGCGATGCGCGAGTACGTGCTGCTTCAGCTCAAGGTGAAGGCGATGCGGGACCTGCTCTTTCGCAGTCGCATGTTCACCTACCTGGCTGCGGCCACGCCCGGACTGAGTGAACTGGTCACGATCGGAAAGATCTGGGAACTGGCCCAGCTCGACCGCAAGGTAAAGCACGGCCGGAAATACGACCTGGTGATCGTCGACGCTCCGGCGACCGGTCACGGGATCAGCTTTCTCCAGACACCGCGCACCTTTGCCGCGATCGCCAGGGTCGGCCCGGTCCACAACCAGGCCAAGGAGATGGAGCAGATGATCACCGACCATGAGCAGACCGGGTCGGTCATCGTCTCCCTCCCGGAGGAGATGCCGGTCAACGAAACGGCAAGGCTAGAGGGCGAGCTGCGCGATGACATCGGTATCTCCGTGGACCACGTGATCATGAACGCCCTTTATCCGGAGACCTTTTCCCCGGCCGATATCAAGAAGATCGAGAAGCTCGGCAAGAGCGAGGACCCTGAGCTCAGGGCCGCCAGCCGGGCGGCAGTGTCCCTTGCCACGCGGACCGCAGCGCAGCATGAACAGCTGGCACGGCTCCGGGAGATGATCAGCGCCGACATCAGCACCCTGCCGTTCATCTTCAAGCCGGAGCTTGACCTGAAGTCGGCCCGGCAGCTGGCGGAGGAGGTCGCCTGATGGCATCGGTGGAATCCGTCATCGAGGGCCGGGAGGTCGTGATCTGCGCCGGATCCGGCGGCGTCGGCAAGACAACGACATCCGCCGCGATAGCCCTCGGAATGGCGGCCCGGGGAAAGAAGGTCTGCGTCCTGACCATCGATCCGGCGAAGCGCCTTGCCGATTCCCTCGGTCTCGAGGAACTTGGAAACGAGGCCACGAAGGTGGACCCGAAACTGCTGGAGGCGGCGGGAGTAGACACCGAAAACGGCGGCGAGCTCTGGGCGATGATGCTGGACGCGAAGGAGACTTTCGACGCGCTTGTCGCACGTCACGCCGAAGATGCCGAGGCTCGCGACAGGGTTCTAAACAACCGCATCTATCAGCAGATCTCGGGGGCCCTTGCCGGCTCTCAGGAGTACATGGCGATGGAGAAACTCTTCGAGCTTCACTCCGAGGGCCGTTTCGACCTGCTGGTCCTTGATACGCCGCCGAGCCGCAACGCTCTCGACTTCCTTGACGCACCGACCCGTCTCACCCAGTTCATCGAAGGCAAGTCACTCCAGATATTCATCAAGCCGACTGGCCTCGCGGCCCGCGTTGCCAGCCGCGGCACCGGGGTGGTTCTGTCCGTTCTGAAGCGGCTGGTCGGCTTCGACCTGCTCGCCGACCTCTCCGAGTTCTTCACCGCCTTCAGCGGGATGATCGACGGCTTCCAGGACCGCGCCCACCGTGTCAATTCACTGCTCTCCGACGAGCAGACCAGCTTCCTGATCATCTGCGGTCCTCAGGGCGAGCCGATCGAGGAGGCCGTCTTCTTCCACTCGAAACTGATCGAGAACAAGATGCATTTCGGCGGCGCTGTGGTGAACCGGGTCCGCTACCGGCTCGGTACCCGGCAGGTCAAGGTGAAAGATCTTGCAGCGCGCCTCGACGAAGAACTAAAGGACGAGGACCTCTCGGGCCGAATGGCCAGAAACCTCTCGGAATACGACGTTCTGGCGGTTCGGGATCAGAAGAACATCGAACAGCTGACCAAGGCCCTGAACGGGGAACCGGTGATCCGGATTCCTTACCTGGACACCGACGTCCACGACATCGCCGGTCTCTGCGAAATCAACCGCTACCTCTTCACCGAAGAAGAGGAAAGAGTGGACCTAGCCACTTCCTAACTGCAAGTCGGCGAGCTTCGCCCCGCCGACTACTTATTCCTGAAGCGCATTTCCGAGACTGACCATTCGGTGGTCTCGGGCTCAGGGAAGAAGTTCCGGTTCGGGGCCGGGTGGGGCTGGCGACGATCCTGATCGAGGCCATCCATCGCATGCGAGGGCCATTCCATGGTCGAGCCGTGCTGGGTCTGGGAAAGCCAGTCCTCGCGCAGGGTCGATCCGATCTCGGTCGAGGCGGTGACCGTGATCTCCCCCTCGGTCGGGACCGGCTCGATCAGTCTGGTCAGACCGGTATCGCTTTCGCTGCTGTTGGTGGCGGGCTCGATTCCGAGCGCGCGCTCGATTTCCGGCATCGGCTGGCGAGGCATCTCCGGAAGAGGCTCCGGCTCGAATTCAGGCACGATTCCGAAGAGAGGGTCTTCGGCCGAGTCGACGCTGGTGCCACCAACCACGCGGGGCTTGAAGATGTGGATGTCGGCCCCCTCCTTGGCGACCGGCTCGGCGATCAGCTCGTCGTCATCCTCGACATCTTCCACCACATCCCATTCGGCGGTGGACCCGAAGGTGCTCATGCTGCCCTCGCCGGCGGTCAGGCCGGTGGTGAGAAGGGTCTCTTCCGCAGTCACGTTGAGGTTTGCTCCGTAATGGCCGAGTACGGCTTCACGCAGGATGTGGCGGGTCGAGTCCTCGATCCAGGCTGCGATGTAGGTGGCCGACTCGCCGCCGATCGAGGTCAGGTCCTCGCCGTTGATCAGGGTCTGCTCAAGATCGAGAGCAAGCTCCACCCTCTCGCGAGAGCGGAGGTCGTCAGCGTTGCCGGTAATCAGCGCAGCGGCCCTTGCTTCCAACGGCGCGTCGATCACGCCTTCGCCGCCGAGCGAAGCCCTGATGGCGAGCAGGTGATCGCTCAGCCCGTCAACCGGGTTCTCGCGCTCGCAGCCGTACTGGAAGCGCTTCTGGGCGTATTCCATGCGGTCTGCTGCCGGCGACTCCTTGGCCAGGCAGGAAATCAGTTCGTTCAGGTGATCGACTTCGGACTCAATCAGGAAATAGCTGCCGGGCCGGGGAGGAGATACGGCGGTCTCGATGCGGCGCCAGTTCGACTCTCCCACCGGTGCGAAGGCGAACGGACCGAGACCGACCGATCCTTCCTTGTAGAGGCGCAGGGCCCTGATCAGGCCGTTCAGACGGTCGACAGCGTGGCGCGGGCCACTCTCGCTGCTCTCGAGGTCGGTTACTGCGAAGTACGCGGTCTGCCAGGCGCTCCGGCCTGTGCCTTCGCTCAAGGTGGCTTCGATCGGCGCTTCGATCGAGTCGGCCTGGACGATCCGGATGCCGTTGCCGAGGGTCACCTCGGTCGGGGTCATTTCGAACCCGATCAGCGGGCAGATCAGAACATCGGCTTCACGGATGTCGCGGGTCTGGACTTCAAGGCCGGCCAGAGCCTGCTCGACCCGGCTGATGTCCAGGGAAAACTCGGTGGTGCCTTCCCAGAGGGAGGTGATGAAGACGGCGATCATCTCCTCCGCCCGGCGGTTGGGCTCCGAGGGCACCGGAAGTCCGCGGGACTCCAGGTAAGGGGCGGCAACCTCGGAGGAGGCGACCGCTCCACGCGCGGGCCCGTACGAAGGCAGTGACTTCAGCTCGTCGATGTGGCTGTTGATGAACCTCGAGGTCAGCGGCACGTACCTGTAGAAGTGAGAGCTGTCCCCGTTGTTCTCGGCGACGTCGAAGGGGATCTCGTCACCGGTGGCCACCAGCGAGGTGAACCGGGTCGACGCTTCGGCTGCGAGCCGCTTCAAAGCCTCATCAAGAACTGGATCGTGCATGGTGAGTGGGATTTCCCTTCCCATGCCAAGCATCCTGCGGTTGCAGGAATCCATGCAGCCCGTGAATAGCCCGGAGCAGAGCCCTTCCCAACCATCCTTTTTTCAAGTGGGATGGGCGGGTTGAGCTAGGAGGCGGGGCGAAGCTCGCCGACTTGCAGGTGCCCCGCGAAGCTCGCCGACTGCAGTTAAGCCGATGCCGGGGCGGCGGTAGCCGACTCGGCGTCGAGCCAGCGGATGCCGTACTGCCTCATGTCGTCGATAAGAGGCACGAGGTCCTTGCCCTTCTCGGTGAGGGCGTAGGTGACGCGGGGTGGCACTTCGGGGAAGGTCTGCCGCTCGACGATGCCCGCTTCTTCGAGGGTTCGAAGGCGGAGGGAAAGGGTGCGGGGGCTTATGCCCTCAAGCGAGCGTTCCAGCTCACAGAAACGACGACTGTCGTTGGCCAGGTCGCGAATCACGAGCAGGGTCCACTTGCCGGAGATCACGTCTGCGGTGCGGCATACGGGGCAATGATCGTTGTCGATAGCGCTCATGGTCGAAGGTGACGGGTCACTTCAACAAGTATAGGCATATGGCTTCACTTACTGAAGTGAATTGCCACCAATGACAAGCGTCATTCCCGCGCCCAAAGCCAGAAATGGCGCCAAGGGCAGAGTCGTCTGGGAGGGCGGCAGGCGCTTGCCGAGCGACATCAGCACCCCGGCCAGACCGGCCAGCCCCAGGCCGACGGCGAGGGCCAGCCAGACCGACTCCTCCAGATAGAGGCCGATCACGGCGACCAGCTTCACGTCCCCCATGCCCATTCCTTCGGGTCGGATCATTGAAGCCAGGAGGAACGGAGCGGCCGCAAGGGCACCGGACAGGACGGCTTCGACTGCCCGATGTTCGTTCACGGCCAGACCCAGCCCGGCGGCTCCTGCCAGAGCGACCAGCCAGTTCGGGATTACCCGGCTTCGAAGGTCGGTCACGGATGCGACCGCGAGGGTGACGGCGAGGATGATCACGCTCCCAGCCTCCCGTCGAAATCCTCAACAGTGGCTCGACACCCGTAAAACCTCTGCAACAAGAAAGGCCGGCAAACGCCGGCCTTTCAGCAATACATACGGGGCCTCCAGGGCCGCGCTGGCGAGGATTTCCGCTGAAATGCCCGGTGATAGTGCTCTGGCACTTGAGCCGGGTATTTCAGCGGTACTGACGAAGCCAGCGTCGCCCGGGTGGCCTCAGATCAGGTTGCTTCGCGGAGCTTCTGTGCCTCTTGGAGCGACTGAAGCTTCTTCAGCGACTGGTTCTCGATCTGACGGATCCGCTCACGGGTCACATTGAAGGTACGCCCGACCTCGTCAAGGGTGCGGGGATGCTCGCCGCCGAGTCCGTAACGGAGCTCGAGTACGCGGCGCTCGCGGTAGGAGAGGTTCTCCAGCGATTCCTTCAGCGCTTCCTTGGTCAGCAGGTCAGCCGCACGATCAAACGGAGACTCGGCCTTCTCGTCGGCGATGAACTGGCCGAACTCGGACTCCTCTTCGTCACCGACCGGCTTCTCGAGCGAGACCGGGGACTGGGCGGAGCGCTTGATCGAGTCGACTTCCTCGGGATCGATGCCGGTTACTTCAGCAATCTCCTCCGGGGTGGGTTCACGGCCGAGCTCGGTCACGAGCTTGCGCTCGGCACGACCGATCTTGTTCAGCTTCTCGACAACGTGGACCGGGATACGAATCGTCCGGGCCTTGTCGGCCAGCGCACGGGCGATCGCCTGACGGATCCACCACGTCGCGTAGGTCGAAAACTTGAATCCCTTGCGGTAATCGAACTTCTCGGCCGCACGGACGAGCCCGAGGGTGCCTTCCTGGATCAGGTCGAGGAACGGCAGGCCCTGGTTGCGGTAGTTCTTCGCGATCGACACGACGAGGCGGAGGTTCGACTCGACCATCTTCTGCTTCGCATCGAGGTCGCCGCGTTCGATCCGCTTGGCGAGATCGACTTCTTCCTGGGCGGTCAGCAGGCGTACCTTGCCGATGTCCTTGAGGAAGAGCTGCAGCGAGTCGGTTGTCATGTCCGGCTTGAGGTCGAGCGCCTCCTTCTTGCGCCGGCGGCCACGACGGCCGTCGGACCGCTCGTTCTCGGCCGAAGCCTTCTGAGCCGGATCCACGTCTTCAACGAGCTCGATCCCCTGCTTCTCGATGTGACCGTAAAGGTCTTCGACGTCTGATTCGTCGAGATCGACCTCAGCCACGGCAGTGGCAACGTCACCGAAAGTGAGGACGCCGAGCTGCTGACCCCTTGTGACGAGGGTCTTTACTTCTTCTAGTTCCTGGAGTTCGGCTACAAGCATCTTGTCCCTATCTGGTATTCCCTGAGGCGGCGTTCAAACCTGTCTACCCGAAAAATGAGGGTTCGAGTGACAGTCAAATTGCGAATCACTCGTCAAGATCCGCGTTACTCCTTGTAGTCCTGGAGCAGGAAAAGCCGCCGCCGTCTGTAAGTGGTCAAACGAGTGTCCGGATAATAGCCGCTTCACTTAGTAAAGTCAAGGGGCTGCATTCCGGCTGCACTCCATACTCTAGGAACGCGGTCTGGCCTCATGAGTTGCACCAACTGTGACGAAAATCATCCGGAGCATCCAAACGATGCGCCCATTCCCCTATCCGAGCAGTGGAAGCACCTCCACTGGCTTCAGGCCTTCTGGACCCGGTCCTGGCGGGAGAACATCACCGGCCTCTCGGGAATGGTCGCCTACAACCTCATGCTGGCGATCTTTCCGTTCGTCTTTCTGGTTCTCTTCATCTTCTCGAGGGTCCTTCAGATCGACGGCGTCGAGGCCGGCATAGTCGAGGATCTCCAGCGACTCTTCCCAAGTGCCGGGTCGGACACCCTGAATGACGTCACCTCGGCGATCCGCAACAACTCCGCCACCCTCGGAATCGCCGCCGTGATCGGCTCTTTGTGGATCGGCGCTTCCTTCTGGGGAGCAATGGACACGGCCTTCTGCCGGATCTACCACGTCCAGTGCCGCGGCTGGTGGGAACAGAAGCGGTTTTCCCTTGGGATGCTGCTGGTCGTGACGATCTTCCTGCTGGGCAGCGTTCTTCTGCCAGCCCTGGAAGGCGCGCTGATCCGGCAGACCGACAACCTGCCGTTCGGGCTGAACGAGGTCCAGAACCTTGACAGCGCGGTCGTACTGGCGATCACCATCGCTCTCAACTTCACGGTCGCCGCGGTGATCTACTGGGCGGTGCCGAAGGGCCACATGAAGTGGCGCGCGGTCTGGCCGGGAGCCATGTTCACCACCTTCGTGGCGTTGGTCGCAAACTGGCTCTTCCCGATCTACCTGACCAACGTCTCCACCCTCAACCGCTTCGGATCGACGATCGGTTTCATCCTGATCGCCCTGTTCTGGTTCTACCTGGTCGCCCTGACCATGCTCGCCGGGGCTGTGATCAACTCGCTCAGGCACGAGTACTACGACACGGGGCGCCTCCCCTACGGGATCCTCAGCCGCGCCCAGCTTCTGGCCAGGCTTCAGGAGGAAGAGGAGAAGGCTTCCTATGCCGGCATGGCTGAGCCATACCGGTCCCTGATGCTCGGCAAGCCCTGGCCAAAAGAGGAAGCCTCACCCGAAGAACCGGGGGATGACGCCGAGACCAAGGTGATCCCGCTGCGACGGCGCAACAAGCAGTAGCCGATGAGCGTGCGAATCGAGCTGATGCCGGATCCCGTCCGGCGCGGACTGGCCAGTCACGGCGGCATCACCTGCGAGCAGGAAGCCCTGATCACGGTTGACCGGGAAACCCTGGCCGGCATCTGGACCCCCTCCACCCTCGAACTGCTGGCCCGGTTCTACTGGCGATACATCGAACGACGCACGTTCGGGCTGATCCGCGTGAAGTACACCGGGGAGGCCCAGACCGTGGCCCTCTTCGGCAGGCTTCCCCTGCTTCGATTCCGGCCGCCGGAGTTTGTGACGGGTGGCGAGCAGGCCTCGGTCAAATGGCCGATCGACCGCGGACTTCTGGTCGCGAAAGACGGCGAAGGTCAGGGGTTCCTCCGGATCTCGGTGCTGCGCAGTGAAGAGCACGATCCCGAGTGTCCGACGATCCGCGTCTCCTCGACTGTCTCGAACTTCTACCCGTGGATAAGGGGTACCGGACGTTTCGCCCGTCTCGGGACCTGGCTCTATTCGCAGACCCAGTTGCGGGTCCACATCGCGGTCACCAGGGGATTCCTCGCCTCACTGGAGGACCTGCCGGATGAAGTGATCCGGCGAGGCGTCACTCCGGGCTCGGCCTAGGCCTCCGCGGCCATCATCGCCGCCGCCTTTTTCATCGTCTCCCGCAGCGGCGCGGGGTCGACCCCCAGCAGTTCCATCCCGCCAGGTTCGGTGACGATGGTCTCGGTCGAAAGCCCCTCCACCAATGGCTTTGCCACCCCTACGTCAACTGGCGTCACGAGGCCCAGCCAGAGCGCGGAGAGCTTCGGGGTCAGCAGTGGCACTCCAAGCCGAAGCGGCGGTCGCTTGCCAAGCGCATGAGCCATCTCGTCCATCATCCCGCCGTAAGTGGTCACGTCCGGGCCTCCGATCTGGATCTCCCGGCTTCCTTCCAGTTCGAGCGCCCGGGCCAGGCACTCGATCACGTCGTCGATTCCGATCGGCTGGGTTTTCGTGTCGGTCCAGCGGGGGGTGATCATCATCGGCAGTCGCCGGACCAGGTAGTAGATGGTGCGGAAAGATTCGCTTCCGGACCCGACCACCACCGCGGCTCGAAGGTAGGTCAGGTCAACACCGGTCGAGGCGAGGGCGGTGGCTGTCTCGTGTCTCGACTGCAGGTGGCGCGAGCCCCCCTCGCCCAGTCCTCCCAGATAGATGATTCGCTCGACTCCGACCTCTGCCGCAGCCTCGGCGAAGTTGCGAGCCGCTTCGAGGTCCGTCTCGGCGAAGTCGCCGTCTGCTCCGCGGCCCATCGAGTGGACCAGGTAATAGGCAACCCGGACTCCAGATAGGGGCCATCGCAGGGAGTCGCGGTCGAGTACGTCACCGCGCACGACCTCGCATCCCGCCGATTCCAGGTCGGTGGCCTTGGCGGGGTTGCGGGCGAGGCACCTCGTGGGTATTCCGGCGCCGGTCAGTCTTTCGGCCAGCAGGCGGCCGATATACCCGGTGGAACCGGCTATGAGGACCGGATCAGCCGTAGAGCCCGCCTGTGACTTCACGGAGCTTGGCCCGGTCGTGGCGGGCCCCTACCTTGCGGACGGTGCCCGAACGTGAACGCATGATCAGTGATTCGGTGGTCGCCCAGCCCTTGTGGCGCCTGACGCCGTCAAGCAGGTCTCCGTCGGTGACTCCGGTTGCAGCGAAGAAGACGTCATCCCCCGAGACCAGATCGTTTGCGGTCAGTACCCGGTCGAGGTCATAGCCGGCATCGATTGCCGCCTGCCGTTCCTCGTCGTTGCGGGGCCAGAGCTTGCCGATGATCTCGCCACCGAGGCACTTGATCGCCGAGGCGGCGAGAACGCCTTCGGGAGTCCCGCCGATGCCCCAGAGCAGGTCGATGCCCGTGTCCTCGGACACGGCCAGCAGGGCCGCCTGAACGTCACCATCGGTGATGAAGCGGATCGTGGCGCCGGCTTCGCGGATCTCCTTGACGGTCTCCTCGTGGCGGGGCCGGTCGAGAATGGTGAGGGTGACTTCTTCAGCTCCCCCGCCTTTGCGCTCGCCGATCTTGCGGATGACCTCGCCGATTGGCTCGTCGAAGCTGAGAAGGTCGGCGAATTCGGAAGCGCAGGCCATCTTTTCCATGTACACGCAGGGACCGGGGTCAAACATCGTGCCCCGCTCGGACAGGGCGATCACGGCAAGGGCGCCACCGAAGCCGCGAGCGGTGAGCGTGGTGCCCTCGAGGGGGTCCACCGCGATGTCGACGACCGGCGGGCTGCCGTCGCCGATCTTCTCGCCGTTGTAGAGCATCGGCGCTTCGTCCTTCTCGCCTTCGCCGATGACGACGAGGCCGTCCATCGGGACCGTGTCGAGCAGGATGCGCATCGCGTCAACCGCGGCGCCGTCAGCTGCGTTCTTGTCTCCCCTACCAATCCACCGGGAGGCGGCCAGGGCCGCCGACTCGGTGACGCGAACCAGCTCCAGAGCGAGGTTGCGGTCGGGCTTTGATCCGGATCGAACGTCCTGCGAAATAACACCCATGGGCGGGAGGCTACTGGCCTGAGGAAATTTCCGGAGACCCCTCGAAGGTGACTGCAACAAGTCCGGGATATGCTGCGGCGCATGGCGAGCAATCGATGGGGTCTGACCCTCCCCTTGCCCGGGGTCTCACTTGCCGATACCAAGCAGTTCGTACAGCTGGCGGAGGCCGAGGGATACACCGACCTCTGGACCGGCGAGACGGGCGGTCCCGACGGCTTCACTCCGCTTGCGTTGAGCGCGGCCTGGACCGAGAATGTCCGTCTGGGAACAGGGATTGTCGGCGTCTTCCAGCGCGGTCCCGCCTTGCTCGCCCAGCAGGCAGCCGCCCTGACCGACGCCTCTTCCGGCCGCTTTGCCCTGGGCATCGGCGCATCCTCGGACCGCATGGTCGAAGGCTGGAACCAGATCCCCTTCGTCAAGCCTCTCAGCAAGGTGGAGCAGACGGTCGACTTCCTGCGGGTCGCGCTTGCCGGCGAGCGCACTGACACCGGTTTCAAGCTGGAGACCGCGCCGGCCTACGAAACGCCGATCATCCTCGCTGCGTTGCGAGGGAAGATGCTCGAGCTTGCGGTGAACAAGGCCGACGGCGCGTTCACGAACTTCCTGCCGCTAGGTGGACTGCCGAAGGTCACCCAGGGCATAGACGGCGCAGGGAACGACTTCGAACTGCTTTGCCGCTTTTTCTGCATTCCCGGGGAGAAGGAGCAGGTCGAGGGACTTGCCCGCTTCATGTTCTCCAGCTACATCACGGTCCCGGTCTACGCCAACTTCTTCCGCTGGCTCGGTTACGGGGATGAGATCGAGCCGATGGTGCAGGCATGGAACAACAAGGACCGCCAGGGTGCTGCCGCGGCGGCCCCGTGGGAGCTGATCGAGGACACATTCCTCCTCGGGTCACCAGAACAGATCCGTGAGCGCCTCGACGCCTATGTCGACGGAGGGATCACCCTGCCGGTGATCACCACAATCACCACCCCGGACAATCACGCCGGCCTGATCAAGGCCCTGGCACCCTAGGCAGGGTCAGCCGGTCCCCTCCGATTCCGGATCCCGCCAGACCTGCTTCTCCCAGGGCGGTGTGACCGGCTCGAATCTGGCCGCTCTGGCCAAAGGTCCGCCCTTGACGGTCTCCAATGGAACCAGTCTGACGCTTCCGGCGGGGGTCCAGGCCGGGTATTCGTCGGTGCCGAGCTCCCCGTCCACGTTTCCGGCGTGGCTGCCTCCCGCAATCAGGTACCTGCCGGTGACCTCTCCCCATCCGCCGGGCTCGCGCAGGCCCGCAACCTCGGCGGCATCGGTCAAGACTCCCCAGCCCATGTCGGACCCCCAGTTGGCCACCGATCGGCCATGGTTGTAGCCGGAGTGGGACGAAGCCCGCTGGCTCACATCTCCGTCCGGCCCCACCCGGATCTGGATCGACTCCCAGTCATGCGGGTGGTAGCCCTTTTCCTCGAGCACGGGCACTCCACGGAGCGACGCACTCTCCGGGTAGTAGGCCCAGTACTGAACGTAGGCCGCCCCGGATTTCCGGATCACCCGCGTGAACAGCGTCACCGGTTCGCCGGCCGTCGATTCGCCGACCCGGCCGCTGCCCGGACTCTCGGCACAGTAAGGAGACCGGCAGGTCCGGAAGTCGACCGGCAGGCCGAGCATGTCACTCCCATACATCAGGGTCGGCGTCCCGGCCCGGACCAGTTCGGCCAGTTCGGGACCATAGGCCGCCTCCAGGGAACCCTCTCCGGCGCAACTCCCGGAAAGCGAGGCGGCGCAGAGCAAGCTCCTCGAGATCGAGTGGGCAAGGGAGACGGCAGGCACCCTCACTCCCGCGTAGGTCAGGGTGGCCATCAGTACCGCCATCAGGGTCAGCAGACCAACCCACTCGACCGTGGACTGACCCCGGGTGGAAGAGGCTCCTCGCTTCATGCTCCGAGCTTTGCGACCGTCGGGTCACCGGTGTTGCGAGGTTCGCAACGATTGTGTGAATGAAGCAGCCAGACTTCCGCCGGTCGAAGGTAGAGTCAGGTCATGGCTGACCGCAAACAGACATCCTCTCCCCTGCCGGCCGCCCAGAAGAAGGAGGTCCAGTGGAAGTTCTGGGTCTTTGGCATCGCGATCCTCCTGATGCTGATCGTCTTCCTCCAGAACTCACAGGAAGTCGCCTTCAAGTTCCTCTTCATCGTTGACACCTCGGCCCCGCTGGTCGTGTTGCTGCTGGTCGCGGCCGCGGTTGGCGCAGTAATCGGATACACGGCCCCGATACTCCGTCGGCACCGACACCAGACCCGCAAGGAATACGGCAAGAACTGAAGTCGCTTTGTCTCTCCCGGTCATCGAACCGGTCCGCCTCGAAGGTGATCGGGTCGTTCTTGAACCAATCCGACCGGACCATCGGGAGGGCCTCTGGGAGGCAGCCCAGGCACCCGAGATCTGGAAGTGGCTGGTGCACCTCACCGACAGCCGGGAGCTCTTCGACAGCTGGGTGGATGAAGGGATCGACTCCTGGGTCGAAGGCGATCGCAAGTGCTTCGTCACGTGCTCCAGGAAGTCGGGCCAGATTCTCGGTTCCACCAGCTTTCTCAGCTATCGCCCCGCCGATGACGTGGTCGAGATCGGCTACACCTGGCTGAACCCCGCTGCCTGGGGGACTGGCGCCAACGTCGAAGCGAAGCTGCTGATGATCGGCCATGCCTTCGCCGTGCTCGGCTGTGCCCGTGTCGAATTCAAGACCGATGCCCGCAACGAACGGTCGCGGGCAGCGCTTGCGGCGATCCCGGCGCAATTCGAGGGGGTGCTACGGAATCACATGATGGTCTTCGGAGTCGGACGGCGGGATTCGGCCTATTTCAGCGTGATCGACAGCGAGTGGCCCGAGGTCAGGAGAAACCTTGAGACCCGTCTCGCGGGAGGCGGCTGAGGGTCAAATCTCGCCAAGCCGGCGCCGCGCGATCTCGACCGCCTCAGGGTTGGAGTCGATCATGACGAAGCGGCGGTCGAGCTCCAGGCAGGCCGCTCCCAGGGTTCCCGACCCACAGAACGGATCGAGGCAGAGATCACCAGGACGGGTCGAAGCGGTAACCATGCGCCGGACGATTCCGACCGGCTTCTGGGTCGGGTAGCCGGTCTTCTCTGACCCGTTGGTGGGCACGATCGTGTGCCACCAGACATCGGTCGGGAGTTTTCCCTTCTCGGCCTTCTCGGGAGTAACCAGGCCTGGCGCCATGTACGGCTCGCGGTCGACCTCGGTCGAGTCAAAGAAGTAACGGGCCGGGTCCTTCACATAAACGAGGATCGTGTCGTGCTTGGCCGGCCACCTTCGCTTCGACTTGCCGCCGTAGTCGTAGGCCCAGATGATCTCGTTGAGAAAGCACTCCCTCCCGAAGATCCCGTCCAGCGCCACTTTCACGTAGTGGGCCTCCCGGTAGTCGATGTGGAGATAGAGAGTCCCGGTCTCGTTCAGCAACCGGTGAATCTCCCTCAACCGCGGCTCCAGGAAGTCAGAAAAGTCTTCGAAGACGTCGGCGTACGAAGTCGAGCCGGTGGCCTCGGTTCGGTACCGGCGCCCTCCGAAACCGGTCCGGTCCCCCTCCTCATCGGCCACGGTCTTCACCGACCGACGCGACTGGTCCTTCCCCGTATTGAAAGGAGGATCCGCATAAACCATCTGAAAAGCCCCGTCCTCCATCCCGGACATCAACTCAAGATTGTCCCCCAACAGAATCTGATCACCCGAGCTCACCAGATCAATCTACTTCCGACCCCTAGCGGGTGGATGTCAGGGGCCTCCGGGGCGGGGCTGCCGAGGAATAAGGCCGGCAATGGCCGCGATCGTACTTTGGTACTTGAGCTGTCGTTGCCGGCCGTTGACGAAGGTCAGCGTCGTCCCGGTGGTTCCTGACGCCGCCCGGGCCTAAAGATTGCCCAACTCGGCGACTATGTCCTG
>WBZM01000777.1_pt1 | contig 38763 bp, 35 predicted proteins | sample 5204271 | NCBI WGS metagenome assembly WBZM01 (sample SAMN12344346, study PRJNA552823) | activated sludge metagenome | biome: Activated sludge suspended growth; feature: Nitrification reactor; material: Wastewater; isolation source: activated sludge from nitrification reactor of wastewater... | reverse complement strand
GGAGTATGTCGTGCACCTGCCCCCCATGTTCCGCGACGAGAAGACCGGGGACTACATCGACGACCGCACTCTCAAGACTGAGGCGTGGAACCTCTACATCAAGAACGCCGACCGGCTGGGCCGGATCATGAAGGAGGACTACGGCCTCAAGATGGTCCTGCACCCGCATGGCGACAGCCACATCGAGACGCCCGAAGACATCGACCGGATCTTCCAAGCGACCGACCCCGACTATGTCGGCTTCTGCCTCGACACCGGCCACATCGTCTACGGCAATGGCGACCCGATGGAGTTGTGCCGCAAGTACCCCGACCGGATCTCCTATGTCCACATCAAGGCGATGGACCCGATCTTGGTCAAGCAGGCGCACGAGGAGGACTGGCCGTTCGTCAAGGCCGTCCACGCCGGCTGCTCGGTCGCTCCGCCGGCCGGGGAGCCGGACATGAACCTGCTCATCGAGGCCCTCGCCGACCTCGACAAGGAGCTGTATGTCATCTGCGAGCAGGACATGTACGGCTGCGCCAAGGACTACCCATTGCCCAATGCCATCGCCACTCGGGAGTACCTTGCCTCCCTGGGACTCGGACTTCGATAAACCGGGTTCCTGACCTCGGTTGCCGCCCCATAACGGTTCGGTAACATCGGCAGGGTAGATATTGTCAGAACATTAAGACAGTCTTGACAATGTGTGACACACCGCGCGTCGCGAGGCGCGGGGACCCAATGGCGGGCCAGTCCCGCGACCAAAGGAGAGACATGAAGGCTCCCAAGCTGGCCCTGGCCGCCGTCGCGGCACTGGCCCTCGGCTTGACCGCGTGTACCAGTGGCACGACCACGACCACCGCCACCAATGCCTCCGGCTCGGCTGCTCCGGCCGCTGCCGCAGGGGGCGACAACAAGGCCATGAAGATCTGCGTCTACACCCACGGCGATGGCGGCGGCTTCTGGTCGGTGGCCAAGAAGGGCGCCCAGAAGGCGGCCGACGACCTGGGCGTGACCCTGGATTACCAGGAGTCGAACAACGACGCGCAGAAGCAGGCCCAGCTCATCGAGGCCGGGGTCTCGGCCGGGTGCAAGGCCCTCGCGGTGTCGGCACCCAACCCCGACGCGATCAAGGATGCCCTGAAGAAGGCCACCGCGGCCAACATCCCGATCGTCACGATGAACTCGGGTAGCAAGGTCTTCAAGGAGCTTGGCGCCTTCACTCACGTGGGCCAGGACGAGTTCATCGCGGGCCAGGAGGCCGGTAAGAAGTTCAAGGCTATGGGTGTGGCCAAGGTGCTCTGCCCCCTGCAGGAAGCCAGCAACATCGGTCTGCAGGAGCGCTGTGACGGCCTGAAGGACACCTTCGGCAACGTCGAGAACCTCCAGCTGTCCTCGGGCCTGAAGGACATGTCCAAGAGCTCCGCCGAGATCCAGGCCAAGCTCACCGCTGACACCTCCTTCGACGCGGTGTTCGCCCTCAACGCCGACATCGCCACCGGTGCAGCGATCCCCGCCGCGGCCGCTGTCGGCCGCAAGATCACCATCGGCACGGTCGACTTGTCCGGTGACGCGGTCCAGGCGATCAAGGACGGCAAGATGGCCTTCGCCATCGACCAGCAGCAGTTCGCGCAGGGTTACCTTTCCGTCGACCTGCTCTACCTGTACCTGCTCAACGGTCACGTGCTCGGTGGTGGCCAGCCGATCTACACCGGCCCCGGCTTCGTCACCAAGGACAACGCCGACCTGGTCCAGAAGCTCGCGGCAGCGGGCACTCGCTGAGACAACGCTGTGGCGAGGCGGGCAACCGCCTCGCCACAGCTGTTCAGCAGCACGATCGTCGGCAGCGGCCGTCGACCCATCTCGATCCGACCGTGCCTGACCCACCCACGCAAGCCGAGGGAGTACTCGTGACCACCCCACCCGCGAAGGTCGACGAAAGAATCGTCCAAGCCTCTCGTCTGACCCGCCTGCTGCGTCGGCCCGAACTCGGTGCCCTGATCGGCGCCGTCGTCGTCTACACCCTGTTCGCGGTGTCGGACCGCACCGGCACCTTCGCCACCATCACCGGAACGGCCAACTGGACCGACGCCGCCTCGGTGGTCGGCATCGTCGCCATCCCCGTCGCATTGCTCATGATCGCCGGGGAGTTCGACCTCAGCTCGGGCGTCCTCGTCGGCAGCTCGGGGTTGCTATGCGGCATGCTCGCGACGCAATACCACCTCGGGATCTGGCCCTCGATCATCCTCACCTTCGTCTTCGCGGCCGCGATCGGGCTCATCAACGGCTGGCTGGTCATGTTGACCGGGCTGCCCTCCTTCATCGTCACGCTGGCCATGTTCTTCTCCCTGCGCGGCATCAACCTCGGCCTCACCAAGGTGTTGACCGACACGGTCCGGGTCGCGGGTGTCGACAAGGCTGATGGCTTCGCCTCAGCCCAGGCGGTCTTCGCCTCGACCTTCTGGGCGCCCTACAACTTCAAGATCGCCGTGCTCTGGTGGGTCGCCGTCACGGTCATCGCGACGGTCGTCCTCACCAGGACGCGGTTTGGCAACTGGATCTATGCGGTCGGTGGCGATGCGAATGCCGCACGCAATACCGGCGTGCCGGTGCGTCGCACCAAGATCTCGCTGTTCGTGGCGACATCCTTGGCGGCGGCGCTGCTTGGTGTCATCAACGTCATCCGCTTCAAGTCCATGCAGGCCGGACAAGGGGTGGGCGAGGAGTTCACCTACATCATCGCCGCGGTCGTGGGTGGCTGCTTGCTCACCGGCGGGTTCGGATCGGCCATCGGTGCCACCATCGGGGCCTCGATCATCGGGATGGCCTTCATCGGGATCGCCTTCGCCGGGTGGAACACCGACTGGACCTTCCTCTTCCTCGGCGTGATCCTCTTTGCGGCCGTCCTTGTCAACACCTTCATCGGCCGGCGCGCTCAAGGAGCGAAGAAGTGACCGACACTCAGCCCACCGGATCGACGCCGACGCCCTCCACGCCGCAGGCCGCCACGGCCACCGGCACCATCCCGGCTCTCCAACTGAAGAACGTCTCGAAGTCGTTCGGCAGCGTTCTGGCCCTGCGCGACATCAGCCTGCATGTGGACCCAGGCACCGTCACCTGTGTCCTCGGTGACAACGGCGCCGGCAAGTCCACGCTTATCAAGATCCTCAGCGGCGTGCACCAGCCCAGCTCGGGCGAACTCCTTGTCAAGGGTCAGGCCCGCACCTTCGCCTCGCCCCGGGAAGCGCTCGGGGCCGGCATCGCCACCGTCTACCAGGACCTCGCGACCGTGCCGCTCATGTCGGTGTGGCGCAACTTCTTCCTCGGGAACGAGCCGCAGCGCGGCATACGGGGTCTGAAGTTCCTCGACAGCGCAAAGGCGCGGGAGACCTGTCGCGCCGAGCTGCTCGCAATGGGGATCGACCTGCGCGACCTGGAGCAGCCGATTGGCACCCTTTCGGGTGGTGAGCGGCAGGCCGTCGCCATCGCCCGGGCGGTCTACTTCGGCGCCGAGGTGCTCATCCTCGACGAGCCGACCTCGGCCCTGGGCGTCAAGCAGTCGGGCGTCGTGCTCAAGTACATCCGCCAGGCCAAGGAACGCGGCATCGGCGTCGTCTTCATCACCCACAACCCGCACCACGCCCACATGGTCGGCGACCGCTTCTACTTGCTCAACCGCGGCGCCCTCACCAACGAGTTCGAGAAGGCGACCGTGACCCGCGAGCAGTTGGTCAAGGCGATGGCCGGCGGCGCCGAGCTGGAGGCCCTCGCCCACGAGCTGGGGGCCGATCGGTGAACGAGGCACTGCGAGTCGGCGTCATCGGCGCCGGCTGGATGGGGCATGTCCACGCGCGGGCCTACCAGCGCGTCGGCCACCACTACCCAGACCTAGCCCGTCGTCCGGTGCTCACGGCGGTCGCCGACTCGGTCACGTCGGCGGCAGAGGCGCTCACCCAGGGGTTCGCGCAGCCGCACGGTGACTTCACGGCATACGCGGACTGGCGCGACCTGCTCGCCGACCCGAGCATCGAGGCGGTCAGCGTCACTGCCCCCAACTTCTTGCACCGTGAGGTCGGCGTCGCGGTCGCAGAGGCGGGCAAACACCTGTGGATCGAGAAGCCGGTCGGGCTGTCCCGCGAGGATGCCGTCGCGGTGCGGGACGCGGTGGCTGCCAACGGTGTCGTGGGGATCGTCGGGTTCAACTACCGCAATGTTCCCGCCGTCGCTCGGGCCCGGCGGCTGATCGCCTCCGGCGCGATCGGCACCCCGACCCATGCGCGCGTGCAGCTCTTCACCGACTATGCGGCGCACCCGGGTTCGCCGCTCAGTTGGCGGTTCGCCTTGGATCGCGGCGGCCACGGCGTCCTCGGTGACCTCGCCTCGCACGGCGTCGACCTGGTCCGCTTCGTGCTCGGCGACATCGACGCCCTCGTGGCCCAGACCGCCGTGCACATCCCGCAACGTCCCATCGCGTCGACACAGGGGCACTATTCGGTCATCGACCCGAGCACCCCGGGCCTGGAGTTCGGTGCTGTCGAGAACGAGGACTACGTCGTCGCCCTGCTGCGGATGCGTTCTGGGGTGCTGGCGGTCTGCGAGGCCAACCGGGCCGCCGTCGGCGACCAGAACAACTACGCGCTTGAGGTCCACGGCACCAAGGGGCTCATCCGGTGGGACTTCCGCCGCCCCGGCGAGCTGTCGGTCTGCAGCACGGACACGTATGCCGGTGCCCCGACCGCCACGGTCTTCAGCGAGCCGGGCGACGGCGAGTATGCCGCGTTCCAGCCGGGCGCCGGGATCGCGATGGGCTATGACGACACCAAGATCGTCGAGGCCATGCAGTTCGTCCGGTCCATCTCGGGCGAGCAGGTGAGTCCCGCGCCGGCCTCCCTCGACGACGCGGTCGCCAGTGCGACCGCTCTCGATGCGATCGTCACGTCACACACCGAAGGAAAGTGGGTTTCGCTCTCATGAGCACGCGCGATGCAGGGTTCTCCACCTCCACTGAAGCACCGGTCCAGGTGCGTCGAATCGGGGTGTTGGGCTGCGGCCGGATCGGTCGGCTGCACGCCCAGATCCTCGCCGGGGACATCCCCGGTTTCGAGTTGGTCGCGGTCGCCGATGTCGTGCCCGCTGCGGCCGAGGGGGTGGCCGCTGCCACCGGCGCCCGGGTCAGCTCGATCGAGGACCTCCTCGCGGCCGACGACATCGACACCATCGCGATCTGCACGAGCACTGACACCCATGTCGACCTGGTCAAGCGGGCCGCGGCGGCCGGCAAGGCGATCTTCTGCGAGAAGCCGGTCAGCCTCGACCTGGCGCTCGTCGACGAGGCCCTCGACGCGGTGACGGCCGCCGGGGTGCCCTTCATGATCGGGTTCAACCGCCGCTTCGACCCCGGCCACAAGTCGGTCCACGATGCGGTGGCAGCCGGCCGGATCGGTGAGATCCACACGCTGCGGATCACCAGCCGCGACCCCGCGCCGCCGCCACCGGCATACGTGGCCGTCAGCGGTGGCATCTTCCTGGACATGGTCATCCACGACTTCGACATGGCCCGCTATGTCGTCGGCAGCGACGTCGTCGAGGTCTATGCCAAGGGTGCGGTCCGGGTCGACCCGCAGATCGGGCAGGCGGGTGACATCGACACGGCGGTGAGCATCCTCACCCACGCCGACGGGACGCTGACGACGATCGACAACAGCCGGGAAGCCGTCTACGGCTTCGACCAGCGGGTCGAGGCCTTCGGCAACGGCGGCATGGCGGTGTCGGACAACCCCTCGGCCCACGCGGGTTGGGCGATCAACCGCGAGGGGCGCACCGGGCAGCCGCTGCCGTGGTTCTTCCTCGACCGCTACATGGAGTCCTACCGCGCCGAGTGGCGGGCCTTCCACAGCTACCTCGTCTCGGGCGGTCCGTCGCCGGCCGGCACCGACGCCGCGCGGGCGTGCACCCTCGCCGCGCTCGCGGCCAAGAAGTCCTGGCTGGAGGGCCGACCGGTCAAGACGTCCGAAATCGGCTGACCCATGGCGCGCATCGCGGTGACCGGGGCGACTGGCTTCATCGGCGGCACGGTGGCGGCGGTCCTGCAGGCACATGGGCACGAGGTTCGGTGTCTGGTGCGGCGCGATCCGGGGGCTGGCTTCCCGTGGCCGGCGACCGTGGTCGACTCCGGCGACACCGAGGCGCTCACCCGGGCCATCGACGGGACCGACGCCGTGGCCCACCTGGCCATCTACAACGACTTCCACGGCATGTATGCCGACCGGGCCAGGGCCTACGACGGTTACGTCGGGCTGACCCGCCGGGTCGTCGACGCCGCCAACGCGGCGTGTGCTCGGGTGGCCTATGTCTCGACCGACTGGGTTTTCGACGGCACCGGGCACCTGGTCGCCGAGACCGAGACGCCCAACCCGGTCAACCTCTATGGCTACCTCAAGGCGGCCTCCGAGTTGGTCGTCCTGCACCGAGCTCAGGCGGGTTTCGTGGCGCGAGTCGGCGGCGTGCAAGGCATCCACCAGACGTTGCCGGCCGGGCCGCGCAGCCAGGACGTCGGCTTCGGCTACTTCGTGCTGTCCTTGGTCGACGCCCTCCGGGCCGGTGGCCGGTTCACCGTGTGGGAGGACCCCGCCATCAACTCGGTAGCTACGCCCATCGTGTCGGCGGAGATCGGCGCCCTGCTCGGCCGGGCCATCGATCGCGGTGCCGACGGGGTGCTGCATTTCGCCGGGGGCACCGCGGTCACCCGGCGATGGCTCGCCGAGGCAACCTGTGCGGTCTTCGGGCTCGATGAGGGTCTGCTCGACTTTGCGCCGCCACCCGATGCGGCCCGCCTCCCCGCGCCGGTGCCCTACGACACGAGCATGTCGGCGGCGGCCACGATGGCGCTGCTAGGGACGACGGCCTGGGATGTCACCGCCCAACTCGGCTCGCTGGAGCGGGAACTCACCACCGGGGCGCCTGTCCCCATGACCCAGGGGGCCTGACCACCATGACCGAGATGATCGGGACCACGGGCTTCACCCTCGCGGCCTCCTCCGAGATGCTCTACCTGGATCTGCCGCACCTCGACCGGGTGCGCCGGATCCACGAGCAGGGCTTCGCCGTCGAAATCTGGGACTGGTCCACCAAGGACATCGACGCACTCGTGGCGACCGGAGCGAGGTTCACCTCGATGACCGGCTATGTCACCGGGCGGTTGGCCGACGCTGACGGCGCTGATGAGCTGTTGCGCACCGCCGAGCGCTCGATCCCGGTGGCGCATCGGCTCGGCAACCCGGTCCTCAACCTGCACGGCACCGGTCTCGGCCCGCACGGGCTCCCGGTCGTGCCCTCGTATGCCGTGACCGGCGCCGACTGGCTCAAGGCGGGGGAGACCCTCACCCGGGTCGCCGAGCTCGGCCAACGCGAGGGGGTGGTCTTCGTGCTGGAGAACCTCAACCTGGAGGTCGACCACCCGCACACGCCCTTCGCCCGCGCGGCCGACGTCCTCGCCCTGGTCCAGGCCGTCGACAGCCCCCACCTTCGGATGATGTTCGACGTCTACCACGCCCAGATCGGCGAGGGGAACCTCATCGAGTTGCTCCGGGCGTCCGGGCCCTACCTCGGCGAGGTGCAGGTGGCCGACGTCCCCGGGCGATGTGAGCCAGGCACCGGCGAGATCAACTACCCGGCCATCGCCCGAGCCCTCGCCGACCTCGGGTATGCCGGAGTCGTGGGGCTGGAGGGCTGGGCCAAGACCGATTCCGATCTGGCCCTGGCGCGCTTCCGGGAGGCCTTCACCCTAGCCTGACCCGTAGGCTCGGGTCACGGCCGGTCGTTGGTGTCCGGTCACTCTCCCGATCGATACACCAGGGGTCTGCATGTCCGTTCCCTCGCGCCCACCGGGCGCCACGCCACCGGCCACCACCGCGCTACGGATGCGCCAGCGGCTCACCATGATGATCAACCGCTACGAGCTGTATGCCGTCGACGCCTCCGGTGCCGAGGGCGCCTTGGTCGCCTTCGCCGAGCAGAAGCGGATGGCGCTCAAGGAGCAGGTCACCTTCTACGCCGACACCGCCAAGACGACTCCGCTGTTCGGGTTCAAGGCCCGCCAGGTCATGGATCTCGGGGCGACCTACGACGTGACGGATCCAAACGGCATACCGATCGGGTGGTTCAAGAAGGAGTTCGGGGCCTCCCTAGCCCGCTCGACGTGGACCCTCGGCACGGTTGACGGCTTCACTGCCCGCGGCCAGGAACGCAATGCCAAGATTGCGGTCTTGCGCCGGGTGTGGGACTTCATCCCGCTCCTCAGCGAGGTGCCGGTGCCCTTCCTCTTCCACTTCGACTTCCAGGGGCCGGACGGACAGATCGTGCTGAGCAGCACCAAACGGATGGCCTTGCGGGATGTCTACGAGCTCACCGTGCCGACCGTGTCAGGTCGCCAGCTCGATTGGCGGATGGTCTGCGCGGTGGCCGTCGCCCTGGACGCTCTCCAGAGCCGGTGACCTGCGGCGGGTAGGCTCGGGAGCGACCCCGGCCGCCTCGCGTGGCCTGCCATGTCGCGCACCAGGAGTCTGTTTTATGGGTTCGTCGCCCGCCCTCGTTCTCACCACCGTGGCGGGCGGGCGCGCCCTGTCCGACTTCCGCGCCGCTGGCCTGCTCGCGCGCATCCAGGCCGTCGCCCCGTCGGTGACGGACGTGTCTGCGCGGTTTGTGCACTGGGTCGCCAGCGCCACTGAGTTGGACGCCGAGCACGCCCAGACCGTCGGTCGGCTGCTCGACTACGGCCCCCGCTACGCGCCAGTTCACGCCCCAGAGCAGGGGTATGCCGTGGGGTCGCCTTCCGTCGCGACGGCGCTGGTCGTCGTCGGCCCCCGGGTCGGCACGGTGTCGCCCTGGTCATCGAAGGCGACCGATATCGCGCACAACTGCGGGCTGGACATCCGCCGGGTCGAGCGGGTGACCGAATACCACCTCGCTCTCAATCCGGCCGGGGAACCCCTGAGCCCGCAGCAGTGGGCAGCCGTCGCCGACCTGGTCCACGACCGGATGACCGAGAGTGTCTTCGCGACCACCGCGGCATCGGCCGTCCTCTTCGATGAGCGCGAGGCCGAAGCCGTCGAGCATGTCGATGTCATCGGGCGCGGCCGGGTCGCGCTGGAAGAGGCCGACACGGCATACGGGCTGGCTCTGTCCGACGACGAAATCGACTATCTCGCAGCCGCTTTCACCGGGCTGGGCCGCAACCCGAGCGATGTCGAGCTGATGATGTTCGCGCAGGCCAACTCCGAGCACTGCCGGCACAAGATCTTCAACGCGACCTTCGTCGTCGACGGCGAGGTGCAGACCCAGACGCTGTTCGGGATGATCCGCCACACCGAGGCGACCAACCCCGGCACAACCGTCGTGGCCTACTCCGACAACGCGTCGATCATGCGCGGCGGGCACACCGAGCGGTGGCTGCCCGCGGGTGTCACTGGCGCGGGCGAGGCGGCCCGGTATGCCGCGCGGCCGGGCGAGGTGCACGTGCTCATGAAGGTCGAGACGCACAATCACCCGACCGCGATCTCGCCCTTCCCGGGGGCGGCGACCGGCGCCGGCGGCGAGATCCGCGACGAGGGCGCGACGGGCCGCGGGTCGCGGCCCAAAGCGGGGTTGACCGGGTTCTCGGTGTCCAACCTCGCGCTGCCGGGCACCGACGAGCCGTGGGAGCGCACGGCATACGGGCGACCGGACCACATCGCGAGCCCGCTGGAGATCATGATCGACGGGCCGATCGGGGCGGCGTCGTTCAACAACGAGTTCGGGCGGCCGGGGCTGGGCGGCTACTTCCGGGTCTACGAGCAGACCGTCGACGGGGTGCGACGGGGCTACCACAAGCCGATCATGGCGGCCGGTGGGCTGGGCACCATCGACGCCGACCAGACCCACAAGATCGCTTTCCCGGCCGGCACCCTGCTGGTGCAGCTCGGCGGGCCCGGGATGCGGATCGGCATGGGCGGCGGGGCGGCGTCCTCGATGGCCGCGGGCATGAACGCCGCGCACCTGGACTTCGACTCCGTGCAGCGCGGCAACCCCGAGATCGAGCGGCGCGCGCAGGAGGTCATCAACCACTGCTGGTCACTCGGCGCTGACAACCCGATCCTCGCGATCCACGACGTCGGCGCGGGCGGGCTTTCCAATGCCTTCCCCGAACTCGTCGACGGGGCCGGGTTGGGGGCGCGGTTTGACCTGCGGGCCGTGCCGCTGGAGGAATCCGGCCTGGCGCCCAAGGAGATCTGGTGCAACGAAAGCCAGGAGCGCTATGTGCTGGCTATCGCGCCTGCGTCGCTGGCCGAGTTCGCCGCGTTGTGCGAGCGCGAGCGCTGCCCGTATGCCGTCGTCGGCGTCGCCACAGGTGAGCCGCTCCTGGTCCTGGAGGACGGGCCCGGCGGCGAGCGGCCGATCGAGCTGCCCATGGAGGTGCTGCTCGGCAAGCCACCGCGGATGACCCGCGACGTGACGCGCGTCCCGCGGTCGGCTGGGTCGGCGTTGGAGGTCACCGCGGCGGCCGCTCGCTCGCTGCGCGACATCGGGTACGCCGTGCTGCGGCACCCCACGGTCGCCAGCAAGCGCTTCCTCGTGACCATCGGCGACCGCACCGTCGGTGGCTTGGTGCACCGCGACCAGATGGTCGGGCCCTGGCAGGTGCCGGTCGCTGATGTCGCCGTGACGTTGGCGTCCTTTGACGGGCACGCCGGCGAGGCGATGAGCATGGGCGAACGGGCGCCGCTTGCTGCCGTGGACGCTCCGGCGTCGGGGCGGATGGCGGTCGGCGAGGCGCTGACTAACCTGCTGGCCGCACCGATCACCCTCGACCGGGTCAAGCTTTCCTGCAACTGGATGGCGGCCTGCGGCGAGCCCGGCGAGGATGCGGCGCTGTTCGACACGGTGCGCGCCGTGGCCCTGCAGGTGTGCCCGGAGCTCGGGATCGGGGTGCCGGTCGGCAAGGACTCGCTGTCGATGCGCACCAAGTGGACCTCGGCCGAGGGTGAGGCACGGCAGGTGACCTCGCCGGTGAGTCTGGTCGTCTCGGCCTTCGCGACGGTCGAGGACGTGCGCCCGACCTTGACCCCTGTGCTGGGTGGACGGGCTCGCGATGCCGCTCGCTCGCGTGGCGAGGCCGGCTCGCCGGGTGCTGGCGAGCGGGTTGTGCCTGGGGCTGGCGACACGGCCCTGCTGTTGGTCGACCTCGGCCGTGGGCGGGACCGGATCGGCGGGTCGATCCTCGCCCAGGTCGTCGATGGTGGGGAGGCCTTCGGCGGCGCGGTGCCGGACCTCGATGACGTGGCCGACCTGCGGCGGCTGGTCGATGCCGTCAACCAATTGCGTTCCGTCGGAAAGCTGTTGGCCTATCACGACCGCTCCGACGGCGGGTTGTGGGCCACTCTCTGCGAAATGGCCTTCGCCGGCAACACCGGCGTGTCGGTCGACCTGTCGTCGTTGCTGGCCGCTGAAGCAGTCGACCTCGACGACGAATTCGCCTCTCTCCGAGCGCTGTTCGCCGAAGAGCTGGGTGTCGTGGTCGAGGTGGCCGCGGCGGACGTGGGCGCTGCGATGGCGACGTTCACGGCATACGGGCTGGGGGAGGGTACCCACCTGATCGGTGCCCCGACCGGCGACCACACGGTGACCGTCACCGCCGGGCGCGGGACCCTGCTGTCCGAGCCGGTGCGCGAGCTGGCGCAGGCGTGGGACGAGGCGAGCTGGCGAATCAGCGGGCTGCGCGATAACCCCGAGTGCGCCGACGAGGAACACGAAAGCGTTGGGGTGCAAGAGGATCCGGGGCTGCACGTGCGGCTGTCGTTCGACGCCGGCGAGCTGCAGCGACCGCTGGCTCCGGCGCTGCTGCGCACCCGGCCCAAGGTCGCGATCCTGCGCGAGCAGGGGGTCAACTCGCACGTCGAGACGAGTTTCGCCTTCGACCGGGCCGGGTTCGAGACCTACGACGTGCACATGACCGACCTGCAAAGTGGCCGAGCGCGCCTGGACGATGTCGTGGGTTTCGTTGCCTGCGGCGGCTTTTCGTATGGCGACACGTTGGGCGCCGGCGAAGGGTGGGCCCGCTCGGTGCTCTTCAACCCGGCCCTTCGCGACCAGTTCCACGAGTTCTTCCACCGCGGCGACACCTTCGCCCTCGGCATCTGCAATGGCTGCCAGATGCTCGCCGCCCTCGCCGACCACATCCCGGGTGCCGAGGCGTGGCCGCGGTTCACCCGCAACCGCAGCGAGCAGTTCGAGGCCCGGCTGTCGATGGTCGAGATCCTCGACAGCCCGTCGATCTTCTTGTCCGGGATGGCCGGCTCGCGATTGCCGATCGCGGTGTCGCACGGTGAGGGGTTGGCCGACTTCTCGCAGCGCGGTGACGCGGGAGCCGTGCTGCGCGCGATGCGGTTCGTCGACACCGCGGGTCGCGTCGCCACGGCATACCCGGCCAATCCCAACGGCAGTCCGGACGGCCTCACCGCGGTGACCACAGCGGACGGGCGGTTCACCGCGCTCATGCCGCACCCCGAACGGGTGTTGCGGTCGGTGCAGTGGTCGTGGGCGCCGGCCGGGCAGGGCGAGTTCAGCCCGTGGCTGCGGATGTTCCGCAACGCGCGGGAGTGGATCGGGTGAGCGCGGCTGGGTCAGCTGAGGCGCGGTTGGTCGTCTTCGATTGCGATGGGGTGCTTGTCGACAGCGAGCGGCTCGCCGTCGAGATCGACGTGCGGGCCATCGGCGAGTTGGGTTGGCCGATCACTCGGGAGGAGGTCATCGAGCGGCACCTGGGCCGGTCCGAAGCCGACGCCCTGGCCGACATCGCGTCGGTGATCGGGCGTCCGGTGCCTGCCGACTGGGTTCAGCGCTGGGGGGAGGCATATCGCACGGTGTTCGACGCGGAGTTGGAAGCAGTGCCGGGGGTTGCCGCCGCGCTCGCTGGCCTCGTGGCTGCAGGGTGGCAGGTGTGCGTCGGCACGAGCGGGTCGCGCGACGCGACCTGGCGCAAGCTGCGGCGCTGTGGGTTGGACGGCTGGTTCACCGACGAGCAGATCTTTACCGCCGCCGATGTCGCGGTCGGCAAGCCGGCGCCGGACCTCTTTCTGCTCGCGGCTGCGCGGATGGGGGTGCCGCCGCAGCGCTGCGTCGTGGTCGAGGACTCGCACCACGGTGTCGCGGCGGCGCTCGCGGCCGGTATGCCGTGTGTCGGCTTCGTCGGTGCGGTGTCCCGACCGGGTCAGGTCGCCGACGCCACGGTCACCCTGGTCGACGAGCTCAGCGGTCTTCCGGCGGTGGCAGACCGGCTGGTGCCGCGCTGAGCCAGGGCTGAGACAGAACTGAGGCAGCAGCGAGGCACCGGCGAGGCAACTGCGAAGCAGCGGTGAGCCGCACGGCATACCGGCTGTGGTTTGCGCTTTCGGGGCGCGCTGAGCGGCGAGGTAGCGTGCTGCCCCATGAGCGAACCCGTCGACTTCACCCATGTCTCGACCGTTGGTCTGGAGAGCTCGCCGGTGGCCGACGCGCTGGCCGGGCTGCGAGCCAATGAGGCGCGCTATTTCCACACCAAATACGGCCATGTCTTCACCGTCGACGCAGCCGCCGACGCGCCGGAGACCTTGGCGTGGGTGGAGCGGATCCTGCGCGAGGAGCGGGGCATCGTCATGGCGGCCCGCCCGTTGCAGGTCGCGGTGTCGGAGGTCGACGGCATCCGTTGGGTGCACGTGTTTTACGAGTCCGGGTTGGGCGTCAACGTGCTGTGGACGCGCGAGGCCGGTGGCAAGCGGGCCGTCGGGTTCAAGCTGTCCGAGGGGATGGAGCCGCCTGCCGAGTTGGCGGCGTTCAAGTGGGCGCGGCAGAAGTCCAAGCTCGCCGGGGTGATCCGCGGGTCTTACTTCGTCATCAAGGGCGACTACCCGGTTTGACGGGGCCGCCGAGGACCGCGCCTCAGGGCTGGCACGTTCCGTGGGGCCAGCGCCGCGCCCCCCGACACTCGTGAGATGACGCAAACTCCCCTTTCGGGACGACACTGGGGCCTGGAATCGGGAGTTCTCGTCATCTCACGGGTGCGGTGATCTCGTCGGGCCCTAGCAAGCGCACTAGTCGGTCGATGAAGAGTGTGTGCGCCACTGGGTCGGTCACGTCGACAGCCGTCATCTGTACGACCCGCCAGCCGAGGTCGTTGAGCCGGGCCAGGCGTTGGATATCCGCTTGCCATTGCGCTCGGTCGGTTCGATGGTGGTCGCCCTGGTACTCCACGATCAGTCGCTGGGCCCGCCACACGAAGTCGGCCGTCGCGATCCACTGGCCGTCCTCGTGGATCTCCCCGTTGAGCTCCGGTTCCGGCAATCCCGCACCGATGAAGCACAAGCGGGCCCGAGTCTCCATCGGGGACCGGCTCCCGTCGCGGACCAAAGCGATGGCAGCGCGCAGACGCCGGGCTCCGCGCATTCCGGCGCGAGTCCTCGCCTCCTGCGTCAGCCTCGCCAATGGGGTGTCGCCCAGCAGCTGATCTGTGGTCGAGGCGCCGCGCCCAGCGATGGCGTCGCCGAGAATCACGGCGTCGATCAGCGGCAAGACCCCGGCCAGGTCGCACCACGTTGGGACGGGGTGAACGACCGGCATACCGGCGACGGTGATGGTCGCGCGGCTCTCCAATCCGATGTGGCCCCGGACGCCCGGTCGCCGGACCCGGGTGGTCGTCGAGGGTCGAGTCACATGCAGAGGGCGTCCCGGCTCCCAAGGAGTCGGAATCGGCAGTCCAAGCATTTCCGCCGCCGTGTCGTGGCTCCATGCCCACGGCGTGGGAAGCGCCACTGCAAGCGCCGTCGTCGCCTGTCCAAGAGTGCGTGGCGGCCACGGAGCCCGGGCGCCATGGTGAGGTCGATCAAGGCTCGCGTGGAGCGTTCGCCGCAGGGGCACCCCTTCAGCTATCGCTTGTCGCACCGGGAAGGGTCGCCCCATCAGGCTCGGTGGGAGCGGCGCCAAGGGGTGAGGTGGCATGTCGCCCATGGTGGGCTGGTCGGCTCAGCCCGAGGCTAGATATCCCCAGGGCAAATCAGACAAATGAGACGATGGGCTCGGGAGCCCGGCAAGGATCGGCGGTCGCCTGATCACGAGAGGGCGCAAACTCACGCTTCGAGGGCGAATTCCTGGGTTGAAACCGCAGTTTGCGCCCTCTCGCGAACGGCTGGGCTTGTGGAGGGCGAGAACGGCGTGAGCCGGCGTTAGCGGAAGCGCCAGGCTCCCGGATCGGGCGGCTCGGGGGACGGGATGGCGTCGGCGTCGGTGAAGGGTCGGGCCCCGGCCAGCCAGCGGGTCAGCGCCGCCCCGGCGCGTATGCCGGTGGGCAGGCTTGCGCTCGCGGCTTGCCTCCGCAGCGTGTCCATACCCTCAGCGGGTATGCCGCCGGGCTGGCTTGCGCTCGCGGCTCGCCTCGGCAGGGCATCGACTCCGGCTGGTGAGCCACTCTCCGGGTCCAAGGCGGCCCGCGCAGCGATCACGACGTTGCCGAAGCGTTTGCCCTTGAGCACCTCATGACCGGCGATGAGGCTCACCGCGTCCAATCCGGCAGCCTGCACAGCGGCGACCACGCGGGCGGCATGGCGCAAGCCCGGCTCGTCGGCGAGATTGGCTACGCACAACCCGCGGGGGGTGAGCACCCGGCATACCTGTGCGAAGAACTCGACCGACACGAGATCGGCGGGCACCCGACCGGCCGCGAAGGCGTCCAGCACGACGACATCCGCGCTAGCGGAGGCCAAAGCCGCGATCCCGGACCGGCCGTCGACCGGTCGGACGCGCACCCGATGCCCACGCGGCAAGGGCAGCCGAGCCCGGACTGCTGCGGTGAGAGGAGCGTCGGGTTCGAGGACGATCTGGGGTGAGCCAGGCCGGGTCGCCGTGATCCAGCGAGCCAAGGTCAACCCAGCGCCACCGATGTGGGTCACGCGCAGCGCGGCCGGAGCCGGTGTCGGAGCGAGAGCGTTGATCGCCAGGGCGAGGTGTTCGACGTAGTCGAAGGCCAGCAACATCGGGTCAGCTACCGACACATAGGACTGCGGGTGACCGTCGACGACGACGGTCACCCCGCCGCGCTCGTCTTCGTCGAATCGCACTCGCTCGCTGGACAGCTCCTCGGTGTCAACCTGACTCGGTCCGCGCGACCCAGGCCGAGACCTCGACTCACGCCGACTAATGAGGCGTCGCCCAGGCCAGCAGCGCGGCGCCGATGAAGGTCAGCACCGCGACCACGATGATGAACCATCCGACGACCAGATAGACCTGCGCCCGCCCGGCATGGGTGGCCAACATGGCCTGCCCAGGAGCCGCAGGGTTGACCACGATGTCGACCGGCTGGCCCGGCGACCAGATGTCGCCGCGCGACTTGCTCGGCACCTCGTGCTTCGACCCGTCTGGCGCGACGTAGCGCACGTGCGGGTTACGCAGCAGCAGCCCGTCGGTGTCGCCGTGCTTGTCGACGATCGTCCCCACGACTGGCACCCACGCCGCAGCCGCGGCCGAGCGCCGCCGACCCACCTCGACCATCCACCAGCCCATGACGAGCCACGCCAGCGCGATGAGGGCGCCGGCGATCTCTCCGGCAGCGTTCACGGCAGCACCATCGCCTTGATGGCGCGGCGCTGGTCCATCGCGGCATAGGCCTCGGGGATCTCCTCCAGCGGCACGGTGAGGTCGAAGACCCGACCGGGGTGGATCTCGCCGGCGAGCACGAGGTCGCGCAAGGCCGGGATGTACTGCCGCACCGGCGCCACCCCGCCGCCCAGGCGCAGGTTGCGCCCAAACATCGTCTCCATCGGCAGCACGATGTCGTGCGGGACGCCGACGTAGCCGATCCGTCCGCCTGGCCGCGCCACCGCGATCGCCGTCTGCATGGCGTCGTCGGTGCCCACGCACTCCAGCGCGGCGTCGACGCCGAGCCCTTCGGTGATCTCCAGCACGCGCGCAATCCCGTCAGCGCCCCGCTCGGGCACCAGGTGGGTCGCCCCAAACTCGGTCGCGATCTCCTGCCGAGCGGTATGCCGTGACATCGCGATGATCGTCGTCGCGCCCATGAGCTTGGCCGACAACACGGCACACAGCCCCACCGCGCCGTCGCCGATGACCGCCACCGTGTCGCCGGCAGCCACCGACGCCCCCAGCGCACAGTGCCAGCCGGTGCCCATGACGTCGGAGAGCGTCAACAGGTCCGGCAGCAGCGTGTCGTCAGGCACAGAAGGCGTCGACACCAGCGTCCCGTCGGCCAGTGGCACTCGCACCCACTGACCTTGCCCTCCGTCCACCGGCAAGGATTCGCGGTCGCGCGCGCCCCACCAGCCGCCGTTCTCGCACGAGGTGTTGACGCCGGCACGGCATACCCGGCAGGTGTTGTCGCCCCACGCGAACGGCGCGATGACAAACTCACCCGGCTGCACGGTCGTCACCTCCGACCCCACATCGCGCACGATCCCGACGAACTCGTGCCCGATCCGCGACCCCGCCCGCACCTCGTTGATCCCGCGATAGGGCCACAGGTCCGACCCGCACACGCAGGTGGCGCTGACCTCCACGAGCGCGTCGGTCGGCCGCAGCACCTCGGGGTCGGGCACGTCGGTCACGCGGATGTCGAAAGCACCATGGATCGTCGTCGCACGCATGGTCCCAGTCTCTCGTGTCCGCGCCGGGTGGCACCATGAGGGGGTGCCTCCCCGCCGCCGTACCTCCCCGTCCACTGGCCTGGCGGCCCTGCAGGTATGCCGTGCGGCCGGGTTCGCGGCCGCCCCCCGGGAGGCGGTCGCCACGGCCGTGCGGTTCACCCTGGAGGAACTCGCGACCCTCGCCCCGGGGCGTTCGGTTGAGGTGCGAGTGCCCCCGTATGCCGCCGTGCAGTGCATCGCCGGACCGGTCCATCGGCGTGGCACACCGCCCTCGGTCGTCGAGACCGACCCGGTGACCTGGCTGAAGGTCGCGACTGGCGAGCTGGCCTGGGCCGACGCGCTCGCGACCGGCCTGGTGCTGGCGTCAGGGGAGCGCGCCGCCCTGGAGCAGTGGCTGCCCTTACCCTTGTCCCCGTGACCGCCAAGCTCCGCCCCCGCAGCCCCCGCCTCGTCCCGTTCTTGCTCGCTGGGGCCGTCCTCGGCTTTGCCGTCGGCGGGTTGCTGGCAGTGACCGGCGACCGGATCCCCGGCTACTCGGTCACCTCGGTGCTCGGCTATTTCGGCACGATCGGGATCTTGCTCGGCAGCCTGCTCGGTGCGATCGCCTACGTCCTCGCGGATCGCCGAGCCTCCTGAACTGCCGGGCAGCGTGAGCCGGTGACGGCACTGCTGCCGGCGCTGACTCACCACCGTCGGGAGGGACGCGGCATACCTGTGGGAGAATCGCGCCCGTGGCACGCGGCGACGGGAAACTGACCCACGACCTCCTGCCGGGGGAAAAGGCACCGCAGGATGCCTGCGGGGTCTTCGGCGTCTGGGCGCCGGGCGAAGAGGTCGCCAAACTCACCTACTTCGGGCTCTATGCGCTGCAGCACCGTGGGCAGGAATCGGCCGGCATCGCGACCGGCGACGGTCAGAAGGTGCTCGTCTACAAGGACATGGGCCTGGTCAGCCAGGTCTTCGACGAGGGCGCGCTGTCCTCGCTCACCGGGCACGTCGCGATCGGGCACTGCCGCTACTCCACGACCGGCGGCTCGACCTGGCAGAACGCCCAGCCCACCCTCGGTGGCACCGATACGACGACGGTGGCCCTGGCCCACAACGGCAACCTGATCAACTCCGCCGAGCTGCGCGAGCTGGTCGCCGAGCGGCACGGCGACCCCGACCGGCACCCGGGCGAACTCGGCCGCGGCAACACCACTGACACCGCCCTGGTCACCGCGCTGCTCTCCGACCCCGACCGGCCGCTGGAAGCCACCGCGCTCGACGTGCTGCCGCGCCTGCGGGGCGCGTTCTGTTTCGTCTTCATGGACGAGCACACCCTGTATGCCGCCCGCGACCGGCACGGCATCCGCCCCCTCGCGCTCGGCCGCCTCGACCGTGGTTGGGTGATCGCCTCGGAGACTGCGGCCTTGCAGACCGTCGGCGCCGCCGTCATCCGCGAGATCGAGCCCGGTGAGCTGCTCGTCATCGACGAGGACGGGTTGCGGTCGCACCATTTCGCCGAACCCGAACCCAAGGGCTGCATCTTCGAATACGTCTATCTGGCCCGGCCGGATGCGGTCATCCGGGATCGCGTGGTCCACGAGGCGCGGGTCGCGATGGGTGCTCGGCTGGCCGTCGAGCACCCGGTCGAGGCCGACCTCGTCATCGGGGTGCCCGACTCCGGGGTGCCGGCAGCGGTGGGTTATGCGCAGCAGTCGGGGATCCCGTTCGGGCAGGGGTTCGTCAAGAACGCCTATGTCGGGCGGACCTTCATCCAGCCGTCACAAACGTTGCGGCAGTTGGGGATTCGGCTCAAGCTCAACCCCCTCACCCACACCATCAAGGGCAAACGCCTTGTCGTCGTGGACGATTCGATCGTGCGGGGCAACACCCAGCGGGCCCAGGTGCGGATGCTGCGCGAGGCCGGCGCTGCCGAGGTGCATGTGCGGATCTCGTCGCCCCCGGTGCATTGGCCGTGCTTCTACGGCATCGACTTCGCCACCCGGGCCGAACTCATCGCCACCGGCCTCGGGGTCGAGGAGATCCGGGCCTCGATCGGCGCCGATTCGCTGGGTTATATCTCGCTCGACGGGATGATCGAGGCGACCGAGCAGGGGGCCGAGCGGCTGTGCACCGCCTGCTTCACCGGCTCATATCCGGTGCCGCTGCCCGAGGACGGCCGGATTGGCAAGCATCTCTTCGAGACCCTGCCGGTCGACCTCACGCCGTCCAAGCGACATGTCGACCCTGAGCCGAACAGTTTTGTCCGCGACGTCGAAGGCGTCGCGCTCGGAGTCTCCGGCGGCGCAGAGAACGCCCTGCGCCTGCCCTGATGTGTTGGGGTACCCGTTCTTGAGCGCCTATGCGCAGCCGGGGTAGGGCTGGGCGCGCCGCTGGAAGTGCACCGTCACTCCCGTCGGTTCTGCCGTGGAGACGAACACCGCTCGGTCGAGTGACTCGCGAGTGATCACACCGGGCAGGTCGTTGTCCAGGTGCCATTGCCCCGAGGCCGGGTCGACGACCCTCCGCGGATCCGGCGCGTCCAGGGCCTCCCAGAAGGCTCCGTCAAAGGTGAGGTAGACCAGCGGCGAGCAGTGCAGGTAGAGGGACACCTCGGCTCGCGTGGGGGCAAGAGACCCGGCTGGGCTGGTGGTGTTCGTGGCGCTGGTGCGCCCGGTCGCGGCTGGTCGCGTCGCAGTGTCGGTCCGCGCGGACGTGGTGAGTGCGGGTGGCGCGGCGTCGGGTGTCCCTGCGGCGCACCCACCGAGCCCAACGCACCCGATGCCCGCGAGGGCGCAGGCCAGCATCAACGGCAGAGTCTGCACATCTGGAGTAAGCGGCTGGCGCTGGCGAACGGTTGCCATCCTCGCGCTCGCACCGCACCCAATAGGGTGATCGGGTGACTGGCGATCAGGTGCAGGCCCCCATCACGTATGCCGCGGCAGGAGTTGACGTCGAAGCCGGCGACAAAGCTGTCGAGCTGATGAAGGAGTCGGTGCGCCGGGCCCAGCGACCCGAAGTGCTCGGTGGCTTGGGCGGTTTCGCCGGGCTCTTCGACGCCAGCGCGCTGACTCGGATGGCCCGTCCGGTGCTCGCGACCTCGACCGACGGCGTCGGCACCAAGGTCGCCATCGCCCAGGCCCTGGACCGCCACGACACCATCGGGTTCGACCTGGTCGGCATGGTCGTCGACGACATCGTCGTGTGTGGCGCCGAACCGCTCTTCATGACCGACTACATCGCCACCGGCAAGGTCGTCCCCGAGCGGATCGCTGCGATCGTGTCGGGGATCGCCGCAGCGTGTGCGCAAGCCGGCGTCGCGCTCATCGGCGGCGAGACTGCTGAGCACCCGGGCCTGTTGGAGCCCGACGAGTACGACGTCGCGGGCGCGGCGACCGGGGTCGTCGAATACGCCGACATCATCGGCCCGCACCGGGTTCAGCCCGGCGACGTCGTCCTCGCGCTGGCCTCGTCGGGGTTGCACTCCAATGGCTACTCCCTGGTGCGCCGGGTCATCGCCGCCGCTGGGTGGTCCCTCGACCGGCACGTGGACGACTTCGGCCACACCGTCGGCGAGGAACTCCTCACTCCGACAAGGGTTTACGCCGCCGACCTGCTTGCCCTCATCCGCACGCCCGGTATCGACATCCACGGCCTGAGCCATGTCACGGGCGGCGGGCTCGCGGCCAACCTGGCCCGAGTGTTGCCGCACGGCGTCTTTGCGCGGGTCGATCGGTCCACCTGGACCCCGCCCGCCGTCTTCCGCACCATCGGCGAGCTCGGCCGGGTGCCGGCGCTCGACCTCGAACGCACGCTCAACATGGGGGTCGGCTTCGTGGCCGTGCTCCCCGCCCACCAGAGCGACGCAGCAATCGAGGTATGCCGTGCACACGGCATACCGGCCTGGGTCCTGGGCGAGATCACCGGCGCCGAGAATGCGCCGGTCGACCCGGCATACGAGGTCGTGCGGGGCGCGAAGGGGGTCGACGGCGGCAGCGTTCAGGTCGTCGGGGAGTTCGCTAGCTGAGCGAGCTCTGAGCTCGGCGAAGAGCGCGCCCGAGCGCACCTAGGAACGCACGACGAAGAGCCCGGAGGGGTTTCCGGGCTCTGGCGTCTGCAAGAGACGCAGTGAGGTCGGCAGGAGGCTGGTCAGCTCAACGCTGGCCCGAGGCCCACTTCCCGTAGTCGTCGTACACCGAGTCGGTGTCGGAGTCGTCCTCCGCCTCCCACTCGTCCTCCTCGTCATCGTCGGCATCGTCAGCCGCGACGGCTGCGAACCCCGATCGGAAGGTCGCACTGTGCAGTTCGCGCTCAAGCGCACTCAGGTCGGTGTTGGGAGCGTTGTACTTGAGCTCCCGGGCAACCTTGGTCTGCTTGGCTTTGGCCCGGCCGCGCCCCATGGCGTGACCCCCTCATGCGTCTGCCGGGGCGGCATCGCCAGGCCCGTTGTCCATCCGGAAGTTCCGGGTGGTCATCGGGTCGCCGCGGAGCGGCCCCGGGAAATGTGTGTAATCGTGAGGGCAACGCTACCCGACGCTGGCCGTTCTGTCCGCCACAGTCGGGGGTGCCGCCCGTCCTGCGGTCCGCGGTGGCCCCCTCCGAGCCTGGCCTCACTCACATGTCGCTCACGACACGCCGACGGGTGTCCGCCATTCGGCACGAGAAGGCCACAAATCTATGCACATCGCCCGATCTCATGGCAGAGTGTGACAACCGCCGTCTGGGGCAAGACGGCGGATTTCCGTTGCACTGAAGGGGGTGCTGACGAGATGACGTCACAGGGGGACGAGCGCGAGAGCCTGCTAACTCCGGGGGAGGTAGCTGCGCTGTTTCGCGTAGATCCGAAGACGGTAACTCGCTGGGCCAAAGCAGGGAAGCTCACGGCCATTCGCACGCTGGGAGGTCATCGGCGCTATCGCAGCGCCGAGGTCCATCGCTTGCTCGCGGGTGAGGCCTAGTTAGGTCAGGGCCCCGCGTCGGGCTGGGAATCCAAAGGAATCCTGGGCCACGCGGGGTATGCCGTGGCGGTCTTAGGGGGCCGGCCACGGGTTGGGGGTAGTGGCGCCATGACACCATGCGCACTGGCCTGGCACGGTGGGCTCTTTGGTATGCCGTGCGTCCTCGGGATTTCCTCCGGGATGCTCGCTGGCTGTCCCTGACGGGTGTCGGGGGCGACGCCTAGAGTGGGCCCGTGAGCGAACCCACGGGTCGGGCCCGAACGGCATACCCTCCTGCTTCTGGTGCCGGTGATCTGGAGCGTCGTCCGCTGTGGATCGGCCTGGCAGCCGGGAGTGTTCGGCGACTGGTCACCGTGTTGGTCATGGCTGCCGTGGTCGTCATGGTCGTGCTGTGGGCTTTCCATGCCCTCAGCTCGTTCCTCTTCCTGCTGCTGCTCGCGTGGCTGCTGTCGATCGCCATGGAGCCGATGGTCGCCTGGCTGATTCGGGCCGGGGTCAGGCGAGGCGGGGCCTCGGCGATCGTGCTCTTCGGGATGATGTTGCTGTCCCTCGGGGTGGGGGCGCTGTTCGGCCAGGTCTTCGTCGGTCAAGCTCAGCAGCTCAAGGATGCCTTCCCCGGTGCGGTGAGCCAGGCCGTGCAGTGGGTCAACGAGACCTTCAACACGTCGTTCAACATCGAGCAGATCTACGCCAACCTGCAGCTCACGCCCGAGCGCGCGGCTCAGTTGGCGCAGCAATACGGTGGTGGGCTGCTCGGCGTCTTCGGCACCGCCCTGACGGTCTTTGCTCAGTTGGTGACCATCCTCGTCTTTGCCTACTACTTGTCCGCCGACAGCATCCGGTTGCGGCAGGCGATCGGGTCGTGGCTGCCGCAGCGCTACCAGCCGGTGTTGCTGACCATCTGGACCATCGCGGTCGAGAAGACCGGTGGCTACGTCGTCTCCAAGCTCATCCTCGCGCTGCTGTCCGCGCTGTTCCACTGCCTGTTCTTTTGGGCCATCCAGATCCCGTTCTGGCTCCCGCTGGGCGTGCTCGCGGGTGTGGTCGGCCAGTTCGTGCCGATCATCGGCACCTACATCGGGGTGATCCTGCCCGCGCTGTTCACCTTGCTGGACCAGCCGATCAAGGTGGTCTACATCGTCATCTTCGCGACGATCTTCCAGCAGATCGAGAGCTACTGGTTCACCCCCAAGGTGAGCAACAAGACCATGGATATCCACCCGGCGGTGGCGCTAGCCGCGGTCTTCGTCGGCGTGGGGTTGTTCGGCCCGGTGGGCGCGCTGATCGGCATCCCGGTGACCGCTGCCGCCCTGGCGATCGTCGACTCGCTGCGCCGCCAGCATGAGCTCATGCCCGAGTTGGAGGCCCTCCAAGACGACGACGGCGACGTGCCCACCCAGGAGGAGGTCATCGAGCTGGTCGCCGAGGCTCGCGCCACCATCGAGCTGGAAGAGGCGCATCAGGCCGCTCGATCCGATCAGGTGGCCGAGGTCGTCAAGGACGTGCCGGCCCCAGACGTAGCGAGTGTCGCGACAGTGACGAGCAAGGTGATCGACCAGCAGAACTAAACCGCCGGCGCTACTTGGCGAAGCGGCGCGGGCGGCCAGCGGCACAGCGGCACAGCTGCACATCTGCCCAGCTGCACCCCAGGGAACGAGAGAACGAGGCCCCACATGGACAACCCCGAGATCGGCCAGAGTGTCGTCGCCGCGGGCATCCAGACCAACTACCACCGGGCCGGCGCGGGCGAACCGGTCATGCTCATCCATGGATCCGGCCCCGGCGTCAGCGCCTGGGCCAACTGGCGCCTCACCATCCCCGACCTCGCTGAGCGCCTCGATGTCATTGCCCCGGACATCGTCGGGTTCGGCTTCACCGAACGCCCGGAGGGGTTTGACTATGGGCTCGACGCCTGGCGGCGGCACCTCATCGGCGTGGCCGATGCCCTCGGGCTGGAGCGCTTCGCCATCGTCGGCAACTCGTTCGGGGGCGGCCTTGCGGTCTCGATGGCGGTCCATCACCCGGAACGGGTGTCCAAACTGGTCCTCATGGGGGCCTGTGGGGTGTCCTTCCCCATCACCCCTGGCCTGGAGGCCGTCTGGGGCTACCAGCCGTCGCTGGAAGCGATGCGCGCGCTGCTCGACATCTTCGCCTACGACCGCTCGCTGGTCAGCGACGAATTGGCCCAACTCCGGTATGCCGCCTCGATCCGGCCGGGCTTCCAGGAGTCCTTCGCGGCGATGTTCCCAGCACCCCGCCAGCGGGGCGTTGACGGGCTGGCCACTCCGGAGGAACAGGTCCGGGGGTTGCGACAGCCCACCCTCATCGTCCATGGCCGCGACGACCAGGTCATCCCGCTCGATAACGCCTACCGCTTCCTGCAGCTCATCGACGACTCTCGCCTGCACGTCTTCGGCCGCTGTGGGCACTGGACCCAGATCGAGCACGCCGGCGCGTTCAATCGGTTGGTGCTCGACTTCCTCACGACCTAGTCAGGGGGTCGCGCTCAGGTGCCGCAGCCGCTGCCGCTGGGAGCCGATGTACCGGAGGTGTTCAACCTCACGGCATACTGCCTCGCGCCCGCGGCCCACCGTCCCGCCGATCGCATCGGTCTGGTCGTCGTCCACGACGCCGATGCGCCCCTGGCCGACGCCGAGCGGTGGACCTTCGGACGGCTGGACGTAGCGGTTCGGCAGGTGGCGGCCGGGTTGCTCGGAGCGGGGCTGCGGCCCGGCGAGCGCGTGCTCTTGCGGTTGGGCAATACCAGCGATGCTGCGCTGTTGTTCTTCGGCGCCATGGCGGCCGGGATCGTCGCCGTCCCCACTTCCTCGATGCTCACAGCGGACGAGGTGGCCTTCGTCGTCGCGGATGCCGAGCCCGCTCTCGTGGCCGTCGCGCCTGAGCTGGCCGCTGCCCTGCCCGCCGGTACACGCACCGTCGGGCCCGCCGAGATTGCCGGGTGGCTGCGCGATGCCGACCCCACGGCATACCGGATGGCGTCGCCGGAGGAGCCCGCGTTCCTCGTCTACACCTCCGGCACGACGGGCGAGCCCAAGGGCGTGCTGCACGCGCACCGGTCCGCGTGGGGACGACGGCCGATGTATGCCGGGTGGCTGGGTGTCGGCCCGGGCGACACCCTGCTGCATGCGGGGGCCTTCAACTGGACCTACACCCTGGGGGTGGGACTCACCGACCCGTGGGCCAATGGCGCGACCGGGGCGATCTACAACGGGCCCAAGGACCCGTCGGTGTGGGGGCGGTTGATCGAGCGTTGTGGCGCAACGATTTTCGCCGCGGTACCCGGTGTCTATCGGCAACTGCTGGCCCAGCACGGCGTCGATGGCCATGACCTCTCGACCTTGCGACACGGCCTCACCGCGGGCGAGGCGCTGAGTCCGGACCTGCACGCTGCCTGGGTCGCGCAGACCGGTAAGCCGCTCTACGAAGCGCTGGGGATGAGTGAGATCTCGACCTACATCTCCTCCGGGCCGGGTGTGCCGACCCGCGTGGGTTCCCCGGGTCGCCCGCAGCAGGGGCGGCGGGTCGCGATCCTGCCGGTCGACGGGCCGCCGGAGCCGCTGCCGGGCGGCGAAACCGGGTTGTTGGCGGTGCATCGCAGCGACCCGGGGCTGATGCTCGGCTACTGGCGGCGGCCCGACGAGGATGCGCGGGCCTATCGCGGTGACTGGTTCGTCGGTGGCGACCTCGCGCACCTCGACCCGGACGGCTATGTCATCCACCACGGGCGAGCCGACGACGTGATGAACGCCCAGGGTTACCGGGTCTCGCCGCAGGAGGTCGAGCGGGTGCTCGCCGGTGCGCCTGGGGTGGCCGATGTCGGGGTGACCGAGGTAGAGGTCCGACCGGGCGTGCGGATCATCGTCGCCTTCGTCGTCCCCCGCCCAAGCGGCCGACAGCCCGAGAGCAGCGGCGAGCGGACGGCATACCCAGGTGGGTCGGGGCAGGCGCGCTTTGGCGACCGGACGGCATACGAGCGGGAGATTCTCGAGTATGCCGGGCAGCACTTGGCCGCCTACAAGGTGCCGCGCGCGGTCGCCATCATGCGAGAGCTGCCCCGCACGGCCAACGGCAAGATCCTGCGCCGCGAGCTCCCGACCTGGTGGGATCCGCCCGCGAGGTGACGACCTGGCCAGGTCAGCGGTGGCCCGGTGCCGCACCCAGCCGAAGTCGACCGGCAATCGAGTCGCTGTACCTCGCGAGGATCGGCCCCACGACGGCGAGGATGAGCACGTATGCCGTCGCCAGCAGTCCCACCTCGGGGTAGCCGCCGGCGACAGCGATCCCGGCGATGACGACCGAGAACTCGCCGCGGGGAACGAGGGTGAGGCCGGCCCGCAGTCGGCCGCGCGGGGCGACTCCGTCGCGCGCGGCGGCATACCAGCCGGTGGCGATCTTGGTCGCGATGGAGAGCAGCGCGAGGGCGCTGGCGGGCGCGAGGAGCGGGACCAACTGGCGCGGGTCGGTGGACAGGCCGAAGGAGACGAAGAAGATCGCCGCGAAGAGGTCGCGCTGCGGGCCGAGGATGGCCCGGGCTCGCTCGGCCAGGTCTTCCGGGATGGCGATGCCGACGAGGAAGGCGCCGACGGCGGCGCTCGCGCCGAGCGACTGCGTCGCGGCGGCGACCAGGAGGGTCACCCCGAGGACGCGGAGCATGACCTGTTCGTCCTGGGTGTGCGAAAGCACCCGGCCCACTCGGTAGCTGGCGCGGGTGGCGGTGATGAGGGCCATGGTCACGGCACCGACGGCCATGCTGACGCCGACGAGCGCCTGCACGAATCCACCGCGCGAGAGCACGACGAGCAGCACCGGGAGGTAGACGGCCATCGCCAGGTCTTCCAGGACGAGGACCGACAGGATGGCCGGGGTCTCCCGGTTGGCGGTGCGGCCGAGGTCGCCGAGGAGCTGGGCGATGATGCCCGAGGAGGAGATCCAGGTGAGGCCGGCAAGAGCGACGATCGCGGGCCAGGGCCAGCGTAGCGCCAGGCCGATGACCAAGCCGGGGATGGCGTTGAGGGCCAGGTCCACCACGCCGGAGGGCCGGTGCCTGGCGAGTGAGGCGGAGAGTTCCTCGGGGGAGAACTGCAGGCCCAGGGCGAGCAGCAGGAGCAGCACGCCGATCTCGGCGGCGATGGTGACGAAGGACCCCGAGGCGGTGACGGGGAGGAAGCCGCCCTGACCGAAGAACAACCCCGCGAGCAGGTATAGCGGGATCGGGCTCAACCCGAACCGGCGGGCGATGATGCCCAGCAGCGACACCCCGATGAAGATGACCCCGAGTTCGAGGAAGACCAGTTCGGGTGCCTTCACGGTCAGCGGCCCTGAGGCGCGGGCACCGGGAAGGCGTCCTCCTCCGGGGTCATCCCGAGGATCACCCCGAGGTCCTCCAAGCCGAGTTCGCTGCCGATCGCCACGACGATGTCGCCGCCGTGCAGCGCTTCGTGGGGACCGGGAGCGGCCAGCACGGTGTCGCCGCGCACGATGGCGACCAGGGAGCAGCCGGTGCGGGTCCGGGCCTTGGTGTCTCCGAGTCGCCGCCCGTCGTAACGGCTGCCGGGCGCGATCGTGAAGCGCCCCGAACAGAGGCCGGGCACCTCCTTGGATAGGTCGGCGACTCGGGTGCCGACGCGGGTGCCACCGAGGATCTCGGCGATGGCGGCGGCCTCGTGCGGGCTGAACCGGAAACACCGGTCGACGGCATCCGGATCCTCGCGCAGGTAGGTCGCGACCTCGGCGCCGCCCTCCCGGTCCAGGACGATCGACAGCGCCACCCCCGCTCGCGTCGTGGCGTCGTAACGAACCCCGACTCCGGGCAGCAGCGTCTCGGTGAAGTTCATGGCCCGGATTGTGTCACCCCGCCACCTGACGGTGACGGGGTGACGGCGGCTATCTGAGTTGTTCTCGCGACTCGCGGCTATGAGTCATGGACCGGCGAGTCACCCGTGGTCGAGTGCGGGCCGGGGTGCGAGAAGTCGGGCGCGGGGATGTCGTGGACGCCCTGGGCCAGGCGGGAGTTGTTCTTGCTGTAGAGGAAGTAGATGACCAGGCCCAGGATCATCCAGATGATGAACCGCACCCACGTCTCGGCGGGCAGCGTGAGCATGAGGTAGAACGACGCGGCGGCCGCCAGGTAGGGGACGAACGGGTTGCCGGGCACCTTGAAGGAGCGCTTGAGGTCAGGCCGGCGCCGGCGCAGGACTGGGATGGATAGCGACACCAGGCAGAACGCCGAGAGCGTCCCGATGTTGACCATTTCCTCGAGCTTGCCGATCGGGGTGAAGGCGGCGATGCAGCCGACCAGCGTGCCGATGATGACGGTGATCTTGACCGGCGTGCCGGTCTTCGGGTTGGTCGTCCCGAGCGACTTCGGCAGCAGCCAGTCCCGGCTCATCGCGAAGACGACCCGGCTGGCACCGATGAGCAGGGTCATGACCACGGTCGTGAGGCCGGCCACCGCACCGGCGGCGATGAGCGTGGCGTAGCCACTCTTGCCGACCGATTCGAAGGCCGTGGCCAGCGAAGCCTTCACCGAGATTTCGTTGTAGGGGAGCATGCCGGTGATGACGAGGGTCACGCCGACATAGAGCAGGGTGCAGATGATCAGCGACCCGATGATGCCGATCGGCAGGTCACGCTGCGGGTTCTTGGCCTCTTCAGCGGTCGTGGCGACGACGTCGAACCCGATATAGGCGAAGAACACCAGCGACGCCCCGGCGAAGATCCCCATGACCCCGAAGGTCGTCGGCTGGATGCCGAAGAGGGTTTGCAGCAGTGGCGAGGTCCACACGTTGTGGCCGGCGTCGGCGGCAGGAACGGCCGGCGGAATGAACGGCGAGTAGTTCTTGGTGTTGATGAAGCCGATGCCCGCGAAGATGACGAAGAGCACGATGAACAACTTGATCGCGACGAGCACGAGGTTGACCCGCATCGACTCCTTGATGCCCTTGGCAACGAGCGCGGTGAGCACCACGACGAGCAGCAGCGCCGGCAGGTCGAAGCTCGATCCGTAGGACAGGCTCTCGGGGATCTTGATGCCGAGGTGACCGAGGAATACCCCGAGGTAGGCCGACCAGCCTTGGGCGACGACGCTCGCTCCGAGCATGAGCTCCAGGAGCAGGTCCCAACCGATGATCCACGCGACGAACTCGCCGAGGGTGGCATAGGAGAAGGTGTATGCCGAGCCGCTCACCGGCACGGTCGAGGCGAACTCCGCGTAACACAGAGCGGCCAGACCACAGGCCGCCGCCGCAATGACGAAGCTGATGACGACGGCGGGGCCAGCCACGGTGGCGGCGGCCCGCCCGGTGAGGGTGAAGATGCCCGCACCGATGATGACGCCGATGCCGAAGACGGTGAGGTCAAGCGCGCTGAGGCGCTTCTTGAGCTGGTACTCGACCTCGGTCGTCTCGGCGATGGACTGCTCGATGGTCTTGGTGCGGAAGATTCCGGTCGTGCGTTGTGGCCTGGGTGGGGAGGTACTCATGACTCACTCCGTCCGGTCGAGACGTCACAGCTGGCAGGGTTGCTGTGGATAGACCGTAGCGGTGTGAAACAGATCACGCCACGGGAGGCAACTTCCCGCGGTCCGGAGGCATCACGGCATACATGACCCAGATCGTCGACGGCCCCGGAGGGCTTCGTGCTGCCGGCCCGCTTCCTCGCCCCGCCGCGGCTGACCGAGCGGCACCCCTGGCTCTACCCGATCGCGGTGCGGCTGCTGCAAGCGAAACGCCACCTGGAATGGCGGCGTGGTGGCACCGCATGGGCGCGCACCCGCGCGGCCGAACCGCTTCCCTTTCGGGTCCACCGGCACAAGTCGCTGCTGCTGCGGACGGTCGCCCCCGACCTCATGTGGCTGCAGCACAACAAGGTGACCAATCTGCGGTTGGCGTCGGCGCAGGTCGACACCGTGCTCATCCGGCCCGGCGAGTCACTGTCGTTCAATCAGATCGTCGGCAACTGCACCCGCGCCAAGGGCTATGTCGAGGGCATGCGGCTGAACGGGGGCAGCGCGAGCCCGGGCGTCGGCGGCGGCATCTGCCAGCTGGCCAACCTCATGCACTGGATGGTGCTGCACTCCGACCTCACCGTGGTCGAGAGATCGGAGCACTCCTTCGACCCGTTCCCCGACAACGGTCGGGTGCTGCCCTGGGGGGTGGGCTGCTCGATCGCCTACAACTACGTCGACTTCGTGGTGCGCAATGACACGTCGGCGACCTTCCAGCTGCTGGTGCGGGTGGGCGAGCGCTATCTGGAGGGCGAGCTGCGCACCGACCGCGAGCCCGCGCACTCCTACCGCGTTGCCGCACGGGACGAGCACTTCCTGCGCTTCGGCGGCGAGTACTACCGCCGCAACGAGATCTGGCGGACTGTCATCGACCGCCGCACCGGCGACGTCGTACGCGAGGAGCGGGTCAAGGAGAACTTCGCGCTGGTGAAATACACCCCCGGCGACGTGTCGGTCATCGACTGCGACGGCCTGGCCTGAGGACGCAGCAACAGCCAGGCGCGGCATCCGGGCACACGGCATACCCGGGTATGCCGTGCAGTCGCCTCCCAGCCGAGCGGCTAGTTGGGTGGTTCGGCCAGGGTGCGGGCCACTGTGCGCAACCCGAGCCACCACTGGTCGACGGGGCGGCGCGCATCCCAATCCACGAGGTCGGACATCTGGCGCATCGGGGTACGGCGGACCTGTCCGTCGACGAGCCCGATCATCACGGCTTCGTGGGAGCCGGACTCGAGCGCACGGCATACCGCCTCGATCGCTCCCGACGCGAGGCGCGCCGCGAGCACCCGGTCGAAGGGGCTCGGGTTGCCGCCCTGCTGGACGTGGCCGAGCACGACGCTGCGCACGTCGAACAGGCCCTGGCCCTCCGCGGCGAAGATCCGCGAGACGGTCTCGGTCGAGTAGCGGTCGTCAGCACCTTCGGTGCGCAGGGTGACGAACAGTGACCGGTCGCTGCGGAACCGGGTGCGCATCCGCTCGACATCAGCCATGAGCTGATCGAGCTCGATGCCCTCCTCGGGCAGGTAGGCCTGTTCGGCGCCCGCCGACAGCGCGGCCAGGAGGGTGAGGTAGCCGCAGCGCCGGCCCATCGTCTCGATGACGAAGCACCGATTGGCGGCCATCGCCGACTGCTTGATCCGGTCGATGCTGTCGACGATGGTGTTGAGGGCGGTGTCGGCGCCGATGGCCAACTCGCTGCCGGGCACGTTGTTGTCGATGGTCGCCGGGACGCAGACCATGGGGATGCCGAGCGCGGGATAGCGGGTCCGCTCGCGATAGAGCCGGTAGAGCTTCTCGTACCCCGCGAACCCGCCGATGAGAATGAGCGCGTCGATCCGATGGTCCTCGATGGTGCGGGCCACGGCATACAGGTGCTCGTCGGCGACGTCGAAGCGTCTGGTGCCGAGGTCGGCGCCGCCGAGCCCGGACCAACCTTCGACGTCGGCGAGGCTGAGTTCCCGGACGCCGCCGCTGGACAGCCCGGCGAACCCGTCCTGGACGCCGAGCATGACGTGGCCTCGGTCGTGGCCGAGGCGGACGGCGGCTCGGACTGCGGCGTTCATGCCGGGCGCGAGGCCACCGTCGTGCATGATCGCGATGCGCGCCGGCTTGCTGGCCTGGTCGGGGCTGGGGTGGGAGAGCGCGCGCAGCAGCCCGAACAACTCGGCGTAGCTGTCGCCGCGTGCCGCGAGGGCCTGGTCGTAGCGGCCGCTGTCGAGCATGGTGGCGATGGCGCGATTGTCGGCGACTGACCGCATGAGCGGGGTGCGGCGCACCCGGTTGCGGTGGATGCCGATGAGTTGGGGGCCGTCCTCGGGGCGGGCCGAGAGCAGCGCGCTCGCCGCGTCGTAGCCCATCATCGTCGCCATCGAGCGGTCGAAGGCGCTGGGCGTGCCACCGCGCTGCACGTGCCCGAGAATGGTGACGCGGGCCTGCTCGCCAAGTCGTTCCTGCAGCTCACGACGGACATCGTCGGCAGTGATGGGCGCTCCGCTGCGATCGCAGGCGCCCTCGGCGACGAGGATGATCGAGTCGCGGCGGCCGAGGCTGCGGGCGCGGCGCAGGCTCTCGCACATCTCGTCCTGCCACCCGACCTCGGGCGGGGCCTCGGGGATGAGGGCGAAGTCGCAGCCGCCGGCGATGGCGGCGGTGAGCGCGAGGTAGCCGCAGCGTCGGCCCATCACCTCGACGACGAAGGTGCGTTGGTGGCTGGCCGCGGTCGAGGAGATCGCGTCGACGGCCTCGATGATGCGATGCAGCGCGCTGTCGGCGCCGATCGTCATATCGGTGCCGACCATGTCGTTGTCGATCGAGCCGACGACTCCGGCGATGGACAGGCGAGGGTGAGCAGCGGCGGTCTCGCGGTCGAGGCTGCCGTCGGCGACGAGTTCATCGAGCAGCCCGGGCCACTCCTGGGCGAGTTGGTCGGCGCCGGTGAGGCTGCCGTCGCCGCCGATGACGACCAGACGGTCGATGCCACGTTCGGCCAGGTGCAGGGCCGCTTGGCGCCGCCCGGCGCGCTCGCGGAAAGCCCGGCAGCGCGCGGTGCCGATGACCGTGCCGCCGCGGTGCTGGATACCGCCGACGCTCTCCCAGGACAGCGGCACGATGCCCTCGCCGCCGTCGACTGCCCCCTGGTAGCCGTCCCGGATGCCATAGACCTCGGCGCCGAAGGCGATCCCCGCCCGCACCACCGCCCGCACGGCGGCATTCATGCCTTGGGCGTCGCCGCCGCTGGTGAGGACTGCGATCCGCCGTAGCGCGAGCTGAGCCATGACTCCATCCTTCACCCGTGGCCGGTCGGCGATCCAGTCGACGCCATTTGCTGCCACGAACGCCGCCCCTGACGCTTGTGTCAGGGGATCCGGGAGGGGATCCGGGAGGGGATGCAGTGCGCGCTCGCTGGCCCGGTGGGGTCTGGGCGCAGTGGTCCGTGCGCGGCGGGCGGCGGGGTGCGGTGACTTCTGCCTTACCCGCGCGGGGCGTCTTGCGGGGTGGCCGCCGACGAGTGGGCCTGAGGTGCGGAGCCAGCGCCGGACGAGCGGCTGAAGCCGACGAGGGCGATGACCGCTGCGGCAACGAGCACGAGCGTCCAGAACCCGCTCAGGGGATGCACGTCGGGCAGGATCGAGAGCGCCGCGACGACGAGCAGAACGATCGACCCGGTGTCTCCCTCACGCACGGCGCGCTCCAGGTGGAGGTTGCCGGCGGTGTCGGGCAGGAGAAGCCAGGCAAGCAGGTATGCCGGGATGCCGACCCCGAGCAAGACAAGGCCGAGGGTGACGAGCCGGGTGACCTTCGGCGAGACGCCGAAGTGAGCGGCGACTCCGGAGCAGACCCCGGCGATGGCACGGTCGGTGGTCGAGCGACGGATCGGGCTGCGCCGCAGGGTGTCGTAGAAGCGGTCGAGTGACGTGTGCTGGGCGTTCGTGGTCATGACACCACCATGCTTCCGGTGACAGCGTGGCCGCCATGAGGGCCAGCCCCGAGTCGCCCCTGGCCAGTCCCTGATCAGGCCCGATCCGCGTGTCCCGCGCGGGACATGTCGACCGTCATCGGCCCGACGGTGTCCCGTGCGCTGCCCGGGAAAGACGAACGCCGCAGGGCCGGGTTGCGGCGCGCCTGCGGCGTGGTTACTACTGGTGGCCAGGGGCGGGGTCGAACCGCCGACCTTCCGATTTTCAGTCGGACGCTCGTACCAACTGAGCTACCTGGCCCGGCGCTTCTCCTCGTGAGAGAAGCTGGCGACCCCGACGGGACTCGAACCCGCGACCTCCGCCGTGACAGGGCGGCGCGCTAACCAACTGCGCTACGGGGCCTTGCGGTGCAAGACCGGTATTGCGTATCCCCAACGGGATTCGAACCCGTGCTGCCGCCGTGAAAGGGCGGTGTCCTGGGCCGCTAGACGATGGGGACCCGGGTTGCCTCGGATCCTCGCCGTCAGTCGTGACCGTCAGTCGTGCTCGGATCCGTTGAGGACCCGGCAAGCATAGGGGAGGATCGGACGACCGGCAAAATCGTTGTCGACGCCGGCGCATCACCCTCGCTGACGCGCCAATTCGAGCGCGCAACACCCTGTCCGAGAGGTCAGCCCGTGGGCCAGAGTGGACCCATGACCCAGCGGCAGGTGCCTCGGTGGAACGACCTCAAGCCGATGCTCGGAGTGCGCAAACCCGACCTCAACGCCACTCGCCGACGGCTCGCGCAGGCGCTCACCATCGCCGACCTGGCCCGCCTGGCCCGGCGCCGAGCCCCCCGTGCGGTCTTCGACTACGTCGACGGGGCGGCCGAGAGCGAGACCTCGCTACACCGCTCCCGCGCGGCCTTCGAGTCGGTCGAGTTCCAGCCGCAGATCTTGCGCGATGTCTCCGATCTGTCCACCGAGACGACCATCCTCGGTCGCCCCGCTGGTGTCCCGTTCGGGTTCGCTCCGACGGGGTTCACCCGCCTGATGCACCAAGCGGGGGAGGTGGCGGTCGCGCGGGTGGCGGGGCGGCACGGCATACCGTATGCCGTGTCGACGCTCGGCACCTCGACTCCGGAAGCCGTCGCGGCGGCCGCCCTGCCGGGCACCCGGCTGTGGTTCCAGCTTTACGTATGGCGCGACCGGGCTGCTGCCGAGGACCTCATGGCGCGGGCCGACGCAGCGGGTTACGAGGCGCTGGTCCTCACCGTCGACGTGCCGGTGGCCGGCGCTCGGCACCGCGACGCGCGCAACGGCCTGTCGGTGCCGCCCGCGCTCAGCGCTCGCACGCTGGTCGACATCGCGAGTCACCCGGCCTGGTGGTTCGACGTATTGACCACGGAGGCCATCGATTTCGCGGCGCTCAGCGGCTGGGACGGCACGATCGGCGAGAAGCTCAACGCGCTCTTCGACCCGACCATGACGCTCGCGGATCTCGACTGGGTGCGCCAACACTGGCGAAAACCCTTGATTGTCAAAGGAATCCAGACCGTGGCCGACGCCGAGGCCGTGGTCGCCGCGGGCGCGGACGCGATCGTGCTGTCCAATCACGGTGGGCGGCAACTGGATCGGGCTCCCGTGCCGCTGGCCTTGCTGCCGCAGGTGCGCTCCGCGCTCGGCCCCGACGTCGAGATCATCGTCGACTCAGGGATCCGGTCTGGAGGCGACATCGTCGCGGCCCTGGCCCTCGGTGCCGACAGCACGCTGGTGGGACGCGCCTATCTCTATGGGTTGATGGCTGGCGGCGAGGCCGGGGTCGAGCGGGTCGCGCAGATCCTCACCGGGGAGTTGCGCCGCACCATGGCGCTGCTCGGCGTCTCGCACACCGCTGACCTGGCGCCGCACCACGTGCGGATGATCGGCGACGCTGCCAACAACAGCTGACGGTCAGCCGTCAGCCAGCAAACGCCTAGCGCTCCGCAGCCCACTCCACGACCCGATCAGCAGACCAGGTCGTGACGATGCGATCGACCGGTACACCCAATCGGGTGGCTCGCTCGGCGCCGTAGGCCTTCATGTCGAGTTGACCGGGCGCATGCGCGTCGGAGTCGATGGCGAACAGACAGCCAGCGTCCAATGCCACCCGGATCAGGTCATCGGGAGGGTCGCACCGCTCAGGACGCGAATTGATCTCTACGGCAACGTTATTGGCGGCGCACTCGCCGAACACGGTGACGGCGTCGAACTCCGACTGCGGCCGCGTGCCTCGCGACCCTTCCACCAGCCGTCCCGTGGCATGCCCCAACACGTTGACCCGTGGGTTCCGGACGGCAGCCAACATCCGGGTCGTCATCGCGCCACGGGCCATCCGCAGCTTCGAGTGCACGGACGCCGTGACGATGTCCAGCCGCTCCAACAGCGCCGCATCCTGGTCGAGCGAGCCGTCGTCCAGAATGTCGACCTCGATTCCGCGCAGGAGCCGAAACCGTTCTCCCAGAGCGCTGTTGATCGCGTCAACGACACCGATCTGCTGGGTCAGGCGCTCAGCCGACAGACCCCGAGCGACCTTGAGCCGCGGGGAGTGGTCGGTCAGCGCCATCCAGTCCTGTCCGAACTCCACGGCGGCCAAAACCATCTCCTGGATCGATGACCCCCCGTCGCTCCAGTCGGAATGGCTGTGCAGGTCGCCGCGCAACACGGCATACAGGTCCTCACCGCCTGGCGCGAGGAAGCCGGAGTGCTTCTCCTGCAACGACGACAGGTATGCCGGTAGGTCACCGCGCGCGGCTTCGGTCACCACGGCGGCCGTCGAAGCCCCGATGCCTGGCAGATCCTCCAACGTGCCGGACTCGACCCGAGAGGCGAGCTCGTCGGACGGCATACGGGCGATGAGGTCGGCCGCGGAACGGAAGGCTTGCACGCGATAGGTGCCCGCGCGGGAGCGTTCCAGCAGCAGCGCGATGCGGCGCAACGCTTCCAAGGGGGTTGCGCCAGGAGTCAACGCCGTGAGCCCGAGCATCGGCTCACCCTATGTCAGGGGCCATGGGGCCAGCTGGCGGCCAGGGCAGGTCAGCGAGCGGGGACCGGACCGTACTTCACGCCGTTGACGACCGCCGAGCACGATGCCGAGCGGCCGCCCTTGTTGTCGGTGGCGCTGAGCCGGTAGGGCCCGGATAGTTTCTCGCTCACGGTCACCGTGCCCGCGGTCACCGAGACAGCCACAGTGCCCGACGCGGTGAAGGTCACGGTCGCACGCACCTTAGGGCCCTGCGCCGCACAGCTGAGCGACACGTTGGAGATGCCAACCGGCGCGGGAGGGGCGGGTGGAGCTGGCGGAGCGGGCGGAGCCGGCGGAGCGGGCGGCGGTGTGGTGACCGCCGGCTTGGCCGTCGTCTGGATCACCGGGTTGGTGACATCGGGCGGCAGCGGAGGTTCGAGGGTGCCCAGAGGTGCGGTCAGCGACGGCGTGACGAAGGAGGGCGTGGGCACGACGAAGCTCGCCGTCGGTGCGGCTGCCGCAGCCGTCGCACCTGACCCGCTGGACTGACCGACGGTCGCGTATGCCGTGGCCTTCGGCGTCCGAATCCCGCTGCCGGACGCCAAGAACCACCACACGCCCAAAACCATCGCCACGACAAGGAGCCCGACCAAGCCGATAACGACGGCCGCCCGTCGACCTTCGTCCACCTGGTTGGTGGTGGTTGAGAGTCGATGACGTCCCATTGTCTTTCTCCAGATCCCTTCCCCGAGACCGGTCAGCGCACGATAGCCGACCGTCCCGGCGGATAGGCAAGCCGCACGTCCCCACGATTTCGGGTGAGCACGGTCACGCCCGGGGAGATCAGGTGGCGGGGATCGGGCCAATGCTGCGGCTGCCCACGACTCCCAGGCAGGTCGCTTGCAGGTCAGACGTCTCGGCGCTGGCCGTGCTCTGACCTGCGGCGTGGTCGGTCACGGTGCGGACCTCGCCGGCTCGCACCATCGAGATGATGTCGGTGGGGCTCTCGAAGGTCAGGGTGGCGACGACCTTGTCCGCACTGCGAACGCAGGTGAGCGAGATCTTGGTGACGGTGCCGGGCCCGGTGGCGGCGTTGGTGGCCACGCCGGTCGACGGGGCTGGCTGGCTCGCCGTGGGTGCGGGGGATGACGAGGGCGCAGTGGAGGCCGTGGGGCGGGCTGTGGTCGAGGTCGCCGTCGAGTGGCTTGTTGACGCGGCTGCCGTGCCCGGGGATGTGGAGGTGACGCTGCCGAAGGTCGTCGTCGACGTCAGTCCCGGGCCGTTGGCGGCCAACGCCAGGGCAGCCCAGGTGACCAGAGCAGCGATGACCGTGACGATGCCCATGGCACCGAATGACGACATGGCACGCATTCCACCGTCGCCGCCCCCTGGCGGTCGGTGGCGGCCCCCTCTTGGCACGCCCGACACATCGCCAGGATAGCTGCCTGGTCAACCGTTGTCGGCACTGTGGAGCGGCGTCATTGACGGATCCGATGCGCGGGCACAGGCTGGTAGGCAGGGAGGAGCGATCCATGGGCAGCTTGATCTACGCGGCGAACATCTCGCTGGACGGGTTCATCGAGGATGAGTCGGGTGCGTTCGATTGGTCGGTGCCGGACGAAGCCGTGCACGCCTTCTGGAATGAGCACGAGCGGAAGATCGGCACCTCGCTCTACGGCCGCCGCATGTACGAGACGATGCGGGTCTGGGAAGGCGACGACTGGCTCTCAGATCAGCCGCCAGTCGTCCGC
>WBZM01000776.1_pt1 | contig 38769 bp, 39 predicted proteins | sample 5204271 | NCBI WGS metagenome assembly WBZM01 (sample SAMN12344346, study PRJNA552823) | activated sludge metagenome | biome: Activated sludge suspended growth; feature: Nitrification reactor; material: Wastewater; isolation source: activated sludge from nitrification reactor of wastewater... | reverse complement strand
GGTATTTAGGGCGTGCAGGGCGAGATGGGCCCGCAGGGCCCGGCTGGCGAGGCTGGTCCGCAGGGCCCGGCCGGCACCAACGGCGCCACGCTCCTCTCCGGCCTCGGCGACCCGGCCGACGCGGTCGGTGCCAATGGCGACTTCTACCTGGAGCTGGGCGAGTCGAAGCTCTACGGCCCGAAGGCCGACGGCCTCTGGCCGGCCACCGGCACGTCGCTCATCGGCGCGACTGGCGCGACCGGCTCCACGGGTCTGCAGGGCGAGACCGGCCCGATGGGCCCGCAGGGTGAGATCGGCCTGACCGGCCCGATGGGCCCGCAGGGCGAGATCGGCATGACCGGCCCGATGGGCCCGCAGGGCGAGCAGGGCCTCCAGGGTCTTCAGGGCCCGAAGGGCGACACCGGCGCGACCGGCCTGCAGGGCGAGACCGGCCTGACCGGCGCGACCGGCCCGATGGGTCCGCAGGGCGAGACGGGCGCCACCGGCCCGATGGGCCCGCAGGGCCTCCAGGGCGAGATCGGCCTGACCGGCGCCACCGGCGCGCAGGGTGAGCAGGGCATCCAGGGCGTGCAGGGCGAGATGGGCCCGCAGGGCCCGGCTGGCGAGGCTGGTCCGCAGGGCCCGGCCGGCACCAACGGCGCCACGCTCCTCTCCGGCCTCGGCGACCCGGCCGACACGCTCGGCGCCAACGGCGACTTCTACCTGGAGCTGGGTGAGTCGAAGCTCTACGGCCCCAAGGCCGACGGCCTCTGGCCGGCCACCGGCACGTCGCTCATCGGCGCGACAGGCGCCGCCGGCCTGCAGGGCGAGACCGGCCCGATGGGCCCGCATGGTGAGATCGGCCTGACCGGGCCGATGGGCCCGCAGGGCGAGATCGGCCTGACCGGGCCGACGGGCCCGCAGGGCGAGCAGGGCCTCCAGGGTCTTCAGGGCCTGAAGGGCGACACCGGCGCGACGGGCGCGCAGGGCGAGATCGGCCTGACCGGCGCGACCGGCCCAATGGGTCCGCAGGGCGAGACGGGCGCCACCGGCCCGATGGGCCCGCAGGGCCTCCAGGGTGAGACCGGCCTGACCGGCGCCACCGGCGCGCAGGGTGAGCAGGGCATCCAGGGTATCCAGGGTGAGCAGGGTCCCCAGGGCGAGCAGGGCATCCAGGGCGTGCAGGGCGAGATGGGCCCGCAGGGCCCGGCCGGCACCAACGGCGCCACGCTCCTCTCCGGCCTCGGCGACCCGGCCGACACGCTCGGCGCCGACGGCGACTTCTACCTGGAGCTGGGTGACTCGAAGCTCTACGGCCCCAAGGCCGACGGCCTCTGGCCGGCCGCGGGGACCTCGCTCATCGGCGCGACGGGCGCCGCCGGCCCGCAGGGCGAGACCGGCCCGATGGGTCCGCAGGGCCCGCAGGGTGAAACCGGGCTCACCGGGCTCACCGGCCCGCAGGGCGAGGCCGGCCCCGCCGGTCCGAAGGGCGACACGGGCGACGTCGGCCCGAAGGGCGACACCGGCGACGCCGGCGCGCCCGGTCCGCAGGGCGAGCCGGGCCCGCAGGGGCTCGCCGGCCTCGACGGCAAGACCGTCCTCAACGGCACCACCGACCCGGCCGCCGGGATCGGCACCGACGGCGACTTCTACATCAACACCGCCAGCACCACGCTCTTCGGCCCCAAGGCCGAGGGCGCCTGGCCGGTCGGCGTCTCCCTCATCGGGCCGGAGGGCCCGGCCGGCAGCGGGAGCGGCGGCGTGGACACCATCACCGCCACCGCCCCGCTCTCCGCCACCGCCGGCCACGACGTGACCATCAGCATCTCCCCCGCGACCGCCACCGAGGCCGGCTCCATGTCGGCGGCCGACAAGGCCAAGCTGGACGCGCTGGCCACCACCTACGCGCCGCTCGACTCCCCCCACTTTGGCGGCACCGTCAGGGCCGCGGAGTACACCGGCGACCTCTGGGGCAACGTCCACGGCAATGTCTCCGGCACCGCCGACAACGTGACCGGCGTCGTGGCCATCCCGAACGGCGGCACCGGCGCCACCACGCAGCAGGGGGCCATCAACGCCCTGGCCGGCAGCGCCACCTCGGGCCAGTACCTCCGCGGCGACGGCACCAACGTGACGATGTCCGCCATCCAGGCCGCCGACGTGCCGACCCTCAACCAGAACACCACCGGGACGGCCGCCAACGTGACCGGCACCGTGGCCATCGCCAACGGCGGCACCGGCGCCACCACGCGCCAGGGGGCCATCAACGCCCTGGCCGGCGGCACCACCTCCGGCCAGTACCTCCGCGGCGACGGCAGCAACATCACCATGTCGACCATCCAGGCGGCCGACGTGACCGGCGTCCTCGCGGTCTCCCAGGGCGGCACCGGCATCAACGCGGCGCAGGGCCTCATCTACCTGAACCTGACCTGCACCGGGAACGGCTGCTCCGCGCCCTACACCATCTCCGCCACGGACCGCATCCTCCTCACCTCCGGGGCGTCCAACATCACCTTCACGCTGCCGTCGATCTGCCAGGGCTACCAGATCAGCGTCTACGCCTCCGGCCCCACCAACCTGACCAACGCCGTCCAGGTCCCGGCGGGCGCCGGGCTCTCCTTCATGGCGACCACCGCGGCCAACACCGCGTTCGCGTCCACCAGCCCGGCCAACTTCCCCAGCAGCCGGCACTTCGTCTGCGCCTGCACCAACAGCACCTGGTACTGCAACTCGTTCCAGCGGTGATCAGGCTGGGCTGAGGCACGCCGAGGACGCCCGCCACCCCGTGGCGCGGCGTCCCCGGGAGGCCGCAACCCGCTCCGGGAGACCGGGGGTCGCGGCCTTCGCCTTCTTCCAGAGGCCCGGCGGTGCCCCGCCGCGGCTCAGCGGATCAGGTACGCGACGCTGGTCTCCAGCTTCGCCGGGTCGTCGCTCCAGTCGCCGTAGCGCTCCCAGCTGGCCGCCCCCATGGCGCGGCCCGAGCGCCCGAACCAGGCCCACACGGCGGCGTGCGCCTCGCCGAGCCGGGCGTAGTCACCGCGGTGGAGGGTCTCCGCCACGCGGCCGGCCGGGGTGGCGACGCAGCGGACGTCGCCCTCGCCCTCGAACGCCCGCGTCACCTCGACGCCGAAGTCCACGGTCAGGTCGTCGCCGCCGACGTGGTGGTACAGGAAGAGGTTGTGGCCGTCGGTGCGGAGGCCCGGGTGGGCGCGCAGGAAGGCCCAGACGCGATCGAGCGGCCCGCGGAAGGCGGCGGCCACGCCGCCGGCCGGGACCTTGGCACGCACCGCCGCGATCCAGCCGGCCTCCACCTCGCGCTCCGCGATGACGTAGGGCATGCGGTGAGTGTAGTCGCCGGAGCGTCGCAGGGCCGCCTCACGCCCCGAAGGTGGCGCCGGGCGCCCGGCCCGGCCGCCCCGCCTTGGGGCCCGGCTACCCGCCGAACAGCGCGTGCGGCGCCACCGAGAAGCCGGCGTGGAAGACCGACGCCACCACCACCACGTAGGCCACCAGGCCCGCCAGCGTGGCGAGCTGCGCCGCGCTGGTCCGCTGGATGGGCTGGCGGTCCTTCACCTCGCACACCTCGCCCGGGCAGAGCTCCGGCTTCTCCCGGGAGACCAGCGCGTAGAGCTTGCACCCGATGCAGATGCCGAAGGCCGCCTCGCAGAGGAGGAAGACCAGGCAGAGCAGGCAGATGATCCCGGAGATGGGGCTGAAGGTGTTGAGCACGTTCACCAGCACGAACATCACCGACGCCAGCGCCACGCCCAGGATCCAGGCGAAGTACTTCTGCCGGGCGCCCACGTACTCGGGCACCTGGTTGCGCACGATGAGCCGCCCCAGGACCAGCGTGGGGGCCCAGCGCGGGCCCACCAGCACCCGCAGCAGCATGTCCGGCAGGAAGATGGCGATGGCGTACTTGAGGAGCACGAAGCTCCCCTTGAGCACCGCCGCGGCGATGGCGGCGAACATGAGCGTGAAGAGGATCCCGGCGGCAGCCCGGATCTCCCGCTCGTTGAGCACGCGGATGCGATACCCCTCGACGACCTCGCCGAACTCCCGGACGACGCCCATGGTGTCCCTCCCGATCGCCTGCCTTGGTGAGCGGGGAGGGTACCCCGGGGCGGCCTGGGCGCAAACCGGATGGGGCCGGCGGCGACCGCTGCCGCCGCGTCGTCGTGCCGCGCCGGGCGCCGTCAGCGCCCCATCCGGCTGATGGCGACGGCCACCAGGGACCCGGCCAGCGCGGCGAGGAGCAGGGCCAGGCCCGACTCGTAGGCCCGACCGCGGCGCAGGCGACGCAAGGAGCGGCTCAGCCTGGGGCCTGGTCGCGCGGTGCGCACGCTCACGGATCGCTCCTGGGGCTCATCTCGGAGCGTGGCCTTGCAAGGATCGGCCCGATCGCGGTCCGCCGCGCGCCCCCGGGACGAGGCCGGCATCACGGCGCATTCCACCCGCCTCGGCGGGGGGCGGCGCCGGTGTGCTGCGGGATGGGGCCTTTCACGGCCGTGCGCACCGTCGAGTCGGTCCCCCACCCAGGACCCGGCGTCGGTGTGCGATCCGGTGCCGGGCGTCGAAGCAGGAGGAGGCGGGCCAGCCGGCTCAGGTGCTGCAGCGCTCCGGCGTGCACCGCCCGGTGAGGCGCAGCCGGTTCCTCGCGAAGGCCCGGTAGGCCACGTCGAGGAGCTGCCGGATGCCGGGGAGGCGGGTCGGCGCCACCAGCCAGCCGTAGCCGACGGCAGTGTAGAGCCGTCGGAAGACCTCCACGCCCTCCACGGTGGTGCCGTCGGCGAGGCGCGCGTGGATGCGGTCGTTCAGGTCGGACCAGGCGATGCCGGTGGCGGCGACGTCGAAGCCGGGTGCGGCGAGGTCGGTGAAGCGGATCCGGCCCTGCTGGTCGAGGCGGCGCAGGAAGGCCACCTCCCGCGTGCAGAGCGGGCAGGCGCCGTCGAACCAGACCTCGATCTCGTGCGCGGGCATGGGGTGGATCTAGGCGGGACGGGGCCGGACCGGGAGACCCGTGAGGGCCGTCGCCCGTGGCCCGGCCCCCTCACCCTGGCCCTCTCCCCGGCGGGGAGAGGGGAGGAGGTCAGCGCCGCCCGCTCCGCCTCGCCGGCGCGGCGGCCACGGTGGCGGCCTCCGACGCCTCCGGCTCGAGGAGCCGCTTCAGCATGACGATCGCCCCGCGGAGCTCGGCGTCGTGGCAGCTGGCACAGCCGCCGGCGCCGTAGGTCTCCACGGCGTGGAGCCGGGCGGCCAGCTGGGCGGTGGCGTAGAGGAGGGTGGGCTTGTCGAGCGGGGTGCGCGCGCCCATGGTCAGGCCGCCCGCGGGAGGGTGGGCCAGCGCGGGGGCGGCCGCGGCGCGGGGCCGGGCGGGTCGGTGCGCCGCTCGACCTGCCGGGCCAGCCGGTCGATCGCGGCCGGCATCACCTCGTGGATGTGGACGGGCCCGCCGCGGCGGAGGCCGGTGGGCGGGCGGGGGCTGGGTGCGGGCGCGTGACTGAACATGCGATCAGTATGCGCCTCGGGTCTGACAGGCGCAACCGGGATCGCGCGCGGCCGTGCCCGCGCGGCGCGGGCCGGCTTCAGGGGGCCTCGCCCCGGACCTCCCGACGCCGCCCGCGCAGCGTCCACCAGCCGGCCGCCACCAGCACGAGCTGCCCGACCAGGAAGAGCATCGCCGCCGGCGGCGGGGGCCTCCCCAGGATGGAGAACCCGTAGAGCAGGAAGTCCCAGCCCCAGTGGAGGAGCATGAGCGGCCAGATGGTCCCGAGGCGCACCGCCAGCGGGGCGGTGGCGAGGCCGAAGACGAAGGTGGTGGCGAGCTGGACCAGCACCGACGCCGGCGGCGAGCCCCCGAGGACGTTGACGGCGTGGAGCGACGAGAACCCGAGGGCGCTCGACAGCATGGCCCGGAAGAGCCCGCCGGTGCGCCAGGCGCCGTGGAGGAGCACGCCGCGGAACATCAGCTCCTCGGAGAAGCCGACCAGGGCTGTGGTGGCGGCGGCGGCCAGGAGGAGCGAGGTCCGGCCCGGCGCCGGTGCCGCCTCGGCCACGGCCACCGCCAGCGCCGCCAGGCCCGCCACCAGCGGGACGGCGAGCGGGAGGAGCCAGGCCACCTCGCGCGGGCGGACCGCGGCGGCGCCGACCGCCGCGAGGCCGCCCTGGCGCCGGGCGGCGCGGAGGGCCTGGAGCGAGAGCACCACCTCCACCGGCAGGAGCACCAGCATCATCTCCGGGTCGCCGTAGGTCCGGCCCAGGCCGTGGTGCATGACGGCCATGCCGGCGGCCATGAGGCCGATGTAGAGGGCGGCGTCGAGCGCGGCGGTGCGGACGGGCGAGGCGGCCTGGGCGGTGACGGACGTGGTGGTCATGCGGAGCCCGGGGAATGTGGGGACCAGACGGTCCGTATAGCGGAGAACGCCCCTCCGCGGCGCGTTTGCGGTCCGTCCCAGTTCGGGCCCGCCGCGGGTGGCGGCGACCCGCCTCCATCGACTAAGGTGCGCCCCCCATGGCCCGCATCGATCTCGACACGCAAAACCCGTCCACGCCGCCGAGCAAGGGCGGGACCCTCAAGCTCGTCGGCCTCGTGGTCGCCCTGGCGGGCGTGGCCGCAGGTGCCGGGTACTGGTTCGGGAGGAAGGGGCCCGCGCCGGCGGCAGCGCCGGTGATCACGGGGACCGCGCCGGGCGCGACCGCGTCCTCGGCCCCCTCACCCCAGCCCTCTCCCCCTGCGGGGGAGAGAGGGGATGGCACCGCGACCCCGACCCCGACCCCGACCCCGACCGCGACCGCGACCGCGACCCCGACCGCGACCGGGACCCCGACCCCGACCGCGACCCCGACCCCGACCGCCGTCGCGCCGCCCGCCGCGCCGCCCACCGGCCCCCGCCGCCTCTCCATCACCATCGCCGGCCCGCTCGAGGACGCCTTCGTGAAGGCCCTCGGCCCGGGCCAGCAGTCCCTGGCGGCGGAGCTGGCCCAGGTGGCCAACCGGCTCCTCGTCTGGCACCTCGACGTGGCGCGGGACGCCCGCAGCGGCGACACGCTGCAGCTGGTCTGGAGCCCGGCGCCCCCGGGCGGCTCGGGCCCGACCCGCTCGCAGGAGCCGGTCGTCGAGGCGCTGCGTTACGACTCGCAGAAGCGCGGCAAGGCCTTCGCCGCCTACCGCTTCCAGCCGCCCGGGGCGAAGTCCGCCCGCTACTACGGCGCCGACGGCGTGGAGGTGGAGGAGCGGCTGGTGGACGGGCCCATCCGCGAGTACGAGCAGGTCACCTCGCTGGTGAAGGACGGCCGGCGCCACAAGGGCGTGGACTTCCGCACCGCGGTCGGCACGCCGGTCCACGCCCCGTTCGACGGCACCATCGAGCGGCGCAACTGGAAGTTCGCGGTCAACGGCAACTGCCTCGACCTCCTCGACCCGGCCACGGGCCGCCACGCCATCTTCCTGCACCTGGACGTCATCCCGAAGGCCATGGCCGTCGGGCGGGCGGTGAGGAAGGGCGAGCCCATCGCCGAGTCGGGCAACAGCGGCCACTCCACCGCGCCGCACCTGCACTACCAGCTGGAGGACGCGAGCGGGAGGGTGCTCGATCCGTTCAAGGTGCACCAGGTGACGCGGGCCGCCCTGCCGGCCGCCGCCCGCGCCGCCTTCGAGGCGGAGCGGGCGCGGCTCGACGCGAAGCTGGGGGGGTAGCTATCCCCGGGCCGGCCGCGGCGGCCAGGGGAAGAAGGCGCTGGTCCGGGCGGCGTAGTCGGCGTAGCCGGGCCGCCGCGCGCCGATGGTCGACTCGAGCAGCGTCACGCCGGAGACCCGCAGCAGGAGCACGCTCATCACGGCCGGCCCGAGGAGCGGCCACCAGGCCCCCGCGCCGGCGGCGGCGAGGCCCAGCCCCCACCAGACCGTGAAGTCGCCGAAGTAGTTGGGGTGGCGGCTCCAGGCCCAGAGCCCCCGGTCCATCACCCGGCCGCGGCTCCCGGGCTCGGCCAGGAAGCGGGCCAGCTGCGCGTCGGCCACCGCCTCGATGGCGAGCCCGCCGAGCGCCACCGCGGCGCCCACCAGCTCCAGGGCCCCGAGGGGCCGCCCGCGCCCCAGCGCCGCGCCGGCCTGGAGCGGCAGCGAGACCACCCACATCAGGCCGGCCTGCAGCAGGAAGACGGTGAAGAGGCTGACCCACCAGAAGCGCGCCCCGTGGCCCGCCCGCATGGCGGCGTAGCGCCGGTCCTCGCCGTGCCCGCGCGCCCGCCGCGCCAGGTGGAGGCCGAGGCGCAGCCCCCAGGCGGAGGCGAGCGCGGCGAGCAGCAGGCCGCGCGGCGAGGGGCCGGCCACCGCCACCGCCGTCCAGGCCACCAGGGCGAAGCCCGGGCCCCAGGCCGGATCGGCGATGCTGGCGTCGCGGAGGCGCAGGCTGAGCAGCCAGAGCGCCACGGCGCCGGCCGCCACCACCGCGCCGGACCAGGCCAGCACCGGCGCCATCAGGCGGCCCCCGCCCGCGCCGGACGCGCCTCCGCCCCCTCGGCCCGCCCGCGGGCCGCGCCCCGCCCCGGGCCGCGCCAGAGGAGGGCGCTGGTCCAGAGCACGAAGGCGAGCCAGAGGGGGCCGGCCAGCGCCAGCAGGCGCGAGGCGTCGTCGAGGACGAACTGGAGGGAGACCGGGATGGTGGCCAGGCCGGCCGCCACGCCCAGCAGGCCAAGCCAGGGGCGCCGCTCCCGCCTGGCCAGCGCCGCGGCGGCCGCCACCAGGCCGAGGCCGAAGAGCAGGTTGAAGAGGGCGTCGAGGGTGAGCGTCACGCCGAGCAGGGCGCGCGCCACCGGGAGGCAGCCCGCGGCCAGGTCGCCGCCGCAGGCGGGCGCCACGTGGAGCACCAGCACCGCCGGGGTCACGCAGCCGGCGGCGTTGAGGAGCGCGCCCGCCGCCATCGAGGCAGCCCCCTGCCGGCCGGCGGGCGAGCCGGCGCGCCGGCCGAGGGCGCGGGCCCAGCCGGCCAGCGCGGCGAGCCCGATCACGAAGGCCACCGCGCTCGCCACCGACGCGGCCGCGTGGGCCGGCGCCGGGGCGGCCACCGCCCAGTCGCCCAGGCCGCCCAGCCGGTAGGCCCCGGGCACGTCGAGCAGCAGGTCCACGGCGAGCAGGTTGCCCGTCACGCCGACGACGCCGCAGGCGGCGCCGAGCCGGTCAGCGCGCGGCATGGCGCGCCTCCCCCGCCTCGGCCAGGCTCCCCACCGGCGGCCAGTCGTAGGTGATGGTCACCACCGGGTGGCGGCCCCCCTCGTCCTCCAGGTTGGTGGGACCGCGGTAGCGCAGCAGCCGGCCCGTGGCCAGGTCGTACTCGCAGTCGAGCGCCTCGGCGAAGAGGCGCAGCACCCAGGAGTCCACCTCCACGCGCACCGGCAGCGTGGCGGCGCCCGGGGGCGCGGGGCGGGCCCGCACCGTGAAGCCGTAGGTGGCCTGCCGGGCGGGGAAGGCGAACTCCACCCGCAGCACCTCGCCGCGGGCCAGGTCCTGGAGCCGCGCCCGCACCAGCCGGTCGAGCCCCTGGCCCCCCACCAGCGGCCGGTCCGCCGGCACGGGGATGGCGCGCCGCGTGGCGCCGGCGATCAGCATCGCGGTCCCGCCGGCCACCTCCATCGACTCCACCGCCCCCCGGCGCCGGTCCTCGAAGACGTAGTCGGGCGCGGCGGGGTTCCGGGAGAAGTCGCTCCGCAGCGTGGCCAGCACCTCGCCGGAGGGCGCGCGGTAGGTGGTGAGCGCCTCGTCGCGCCCCTCGGCGTCGCGGCGCACCTCGTGCTCCTCGAGGTAGGCCACCCGGCCGTCGGCCAGGCGGGCCACGCCGGTGAACCGTTCCATCGAAGGCGCAGGCGCCAGCGCAGGCGCCAGCGCAGGCGCAGGCGCCGGGTCGGCCCCGGCGGCGCGGGCGGTGGCGGGGAGCGCCGCCAGCGCGACCAGGAGCGCCGCGAGGGGCGGCCGGCGCCGGGCGGTCATCGGGAGCCTCCCCCCGGCCGGGTGAAGAGCGCCTGCACCACGCTGATGGCGTCCTCCCGGAAGCCGCCCTCGCAGTAGCAGAGGTAGAAGTGCCAGAGCCGGCGGAAGCGCGGCGTGGTGAGCCGCGCCACCGCCTCGGCCCGCGCCGCCAGGTTGTCGCGCCAGGCCTCCAGGGTGCGGGCATAGTGCGGCCCGTAGTCCTCCAGCTGCCGCAGCCGCAGGTCGCTGGCCCCGGTGGCCGCGTCCACCAGGGCGGTCACCGAGGGGATGGCGCCGCCGGGGAAGACGTGGCGCCGGATGAAGTCCACTTCGCGCCGGGCCCGCTCGTACCGCTGGTCGGTGATGGTGATGGCCTGGAGCGCCAGCCGCCCGCCCGGCGCCAGCAGCCGCTGGCAGGCGGCGAAGAAGGCCGGGTACTGCGCCGTGCCGATGGCCTCGATCATCTCGCAGGAGGCCAGCTTGTCGTGCTGGCCGCGCAGGTCGCGGTAGTCCTCGTGCAGGATGGTGATCCGGTCCGAGAGCCCGGCCCGGGCCACCCGCTCCAGCGCCAGCTCCCGCTGCGCCCGCGAGAGGGTGGTGGTGGTGACGCGGCAGCCGTAGCGGCCGGCGGCGTGCAGCGCCAGCGAGCCCCAGCCGGTGCCGATCTCCAGCAGGTGGTCGGAGGGGCGCAGGTCGAGCCGGCGGCAGAGCAGGTCGAGCTTCCGGACGCTGGCCTCCTCCAGCGTCAGCCCCGGCGGGTCGAAGACCGCCGCGGAGTAGGTCATGGTGGGGTCGAGCATGAGGCGGAAGAAGTCGTTCCCCAGGTCGTAGTGGTCGGCGATGTTGCGGCGGCTGCCGGCGCGGGTGTTGCGCCGCAGCGCCTCGAAGAGCCAGCCGGCCGGCCGCCGCAGCAGGGCCAGGCCGCCGTCCACGCCGTCGAGGGCGGCCTGGTTGCGCGCCAGGAGGCGCACCACCGCGGTGAGGTCGTCGGCGTCCCAGTCGCCGTCGGCGTAGGCCTCGCCGGCCGCCACCGAGCCGCCCAGCGCCACCCGCCGCCAGAAGCCCGGCTGGTGCACCGTGATGCGGGCCGAGAGGCCGTCGGCCGCCGGCCGGCCCAGCAGCAGGCTCTCGCCGCCGTCCTCGACGGCCAGCGTGCCGTGATCGAGGCCGGCCAGGCGCGCCAGGACCTGGCGGCGCCAGCCGGGGCCGGCGGCGGGCGCACCGGCGCGGGCCGCGGCCACGGGGGTGACGCCCAGGGCGGGGAGGGTGCCTTCCTCGGGGTGGCTCATGTGGCTCTCCTGGCGGCCTTGGCCGCCGCGGTGGCGGGGTGGTCGTGGACCGGAACGCCCTTCAGCCAGAGGCGCAGCGCCTGCCAGTAGATGGCGGCGTGGACCTTCCAGCTCATGAGCGGGAGGCGCAGGACGGCGCCCCAGAGGGCGGCGGCCGACCAGGCGCGGCGCCGCAGCGCCAGGCGGGCGCGGAACACCTCGCGGCCGGCCTCCTCGTTGGCCATCTCCACCGTGAGCCGCTCGCCGGGCAGGTCGAGCGCCCAGCGGTAGCGCTGGTCGAGGCCGAAGAAGGGGGAGACGTGGAAGCGCTTGTCGAGGGACGCGGCCACGCCCCCGGGCCCGGCCGCCACGGCGTAGACGTGGCGCTCGCCCCAGGGCGTGTTGCTCACCTCGGCCACCACTGCCTGGAGCGTCCGGCCGTCCTCGGCGAAGCAGTAGAAGAAGCTCACCGGGTTGAAGCCGTAGCCGAGGGCGCGCACGCCGGTGAGGAGGCGCACCGGCCCGGCCGGGCGGAAGCCGAGGGCCGCCGCGGCGTGGCCGCGCGCCGCCTCGGCGAGGTCGGGGGCGCCGCCCAGGTGGTCCTCGGGGCGGAAGGAGAGGAGGCCGAAGGGGCCGCGGCGCAGCGGCCCGGGGCCGGCGAGGAGCGCCGGCAGCTCGGCGAGATCCAGGTAGAGCAGCCAGACCCGGTAGGAGAAGGCGTGGGGGCGCGCCCCGAGACGAGCGTGGGCCAGCGTCCCCTCGTAGACGGCGCTCTCGCGGGGTGCGGCGGTCACAGGGCACCTCCCAGCGGCGCGCAGGCGCGCAGCGCGCTCACCACGCCGTCCTCGTGGAAGCCGTTGCGCCAGTAGGCGCCGCAGTAGGAGGTGGCCCGGTGGCCGATCAGCTCCGCGTGGCGCGGCTGGGCCGCCACGCCGGCCGCGCCGAAGACCGGGTGCTCGTACTCCAGCCGCCGCAGCACCCGCTCCGGCCGCACCGCCGCCGGCCGGTTGAGGGTCACCAGGTACTGGCGCCGCCCGGGCAGCCGCTGCAGGCCGTTCATCCAGTAGGTGACGGCGGCGCCGGGCTGCCCCTCGTCGTCGAGGTGGTAGTTCCAGGAGGACCAGGCGGCCCGCCGGCGCGGCATGACCCCCTCGTCGTGGTGCAGCAGCACGTCGTTCCGCCGGTAGGGGAAGGCGCCCAGCAGGTCCCGCTCGGCCGGGGAGGGATCCTCCAGGAGCCGCAGCGCCTGGTCGGCGTGGCAGGCCACCACCGCGTGGTCGAAGCGCTCGGGCGCGCCCTCGGCCGGCCGCACCACCACGCCGCCCTCGTCGCGCCGCAGCCCCGCCACCGGGCAGCCGGCCCGCACCTCGCCGCGGAAGCCGTCGAGGATGGCCTTCACGTAGGTGCGCGAGCCGCCGCGGATGGTGCGCCAGGCCGGCCGGTCGGAGAGCTGCAGGAGGCCGTGGTTGTCGAGGAAGCGGGCCAGGAAGCGGGCCGGGAAGTCGTGGGCCGCCTCGCGGCTGGAGGACCAGACCGCGCCGACCATGGGCAGCAGGTGATCCTGGGCGAAGGCCCGGGAGTAGCCGCGCGCCTCCAGCCAGGCGAGGAGGCCGGTCTCCGGCCCCTCGTCGATGAGCGTGCGCGCCTCCTTGTAGAAGCGCAGCACGTCGAGCACCATGCGCAGGAAGCGCGGCGAGAGCAGGTTGCGCTTCTGCGCCAGCAGCGCCGACAGGCTGCCGCCGCCGTACTCGAAGTCGCGCCGGTCGCTGCGGACGCTGAAGCTCATGTCGGTCTCCTGCGAGGCCACGCCGAGCCGGGCCAGGAGCCGGATGAAGCTGGGGTAGGTGCGGTCGTTGAAGACGATGAAGCCGGTGTCCACCGGGATGGCCCCGCCGCCCTCGGCCGGCGCGTCCACGGTGTGCACGTGGCCGCCGAGGCGCCGGTCGGCCTCGAAGAGCACCACGTCGTGGCGCGGCGAGAGCAGGTGCGCGCTCACCAGGCCGGAGACGCCCGAGCCGATCACCGCGACCTTCACGCCGCGCCCCCCCGCGGCTTCAGCAGGGCGTGGGAGACGCCCCACTCCTGGCCGCCGGCGAAGCCGAAGAGCTCGGCGCAGGCCAGGAAGAAGAGGCGCCAGCGCCCCACCAGCACCTCGGGCGGCTCGCCCGGGCGCGCCGCCACGAGGGCCGCCTCGGCGCGGGCGCGGTGCGCGTCGAGCCGCTGGAGCCAGGCCTCCGAGGTGCGCTGGTAGTGGGTGCCGTCCACGAACCAGCGCTGCGCCACCTCGAAGGGCGAGGGGACGCGTGCCAGCAGGTCATGGGCCGGCATGATCCCGCCGGTGAAGAAGTGGCGCGCCATCCAGTCGCCGTCGCCGTCCAACTCGAAGGGGTAGGCGTAGCGCCGGTGGGCGAAGACGTGGATGAAGAGCCGGCCGTCCGCCTCCACCCAGCCGCCCACCCGGCGCAGCAGGGTGGGCCAGTTGCGCATGTGCTCGAACATCTCCACCGAGACCACGCGGTCGAACCGGCCCTCGGGGGCGAAGCGGTTCATGTCGGCGGTGATCACCGTCAGGTTGTCGAGCCCGCGGGTCAGGGCGCGCTCCCGGATGAAGGCGCCCTGCGAGGCCGAGTTGGAGACGGCCGTCACCTGGGCGCGCGGGTAGCGCTCCGCCACCCAGAGCGAGAGGCTGCCCCAGCCGCAGCCCAGCTCCAGGATGCGCTGGCCGTCGGCCAGGCCGGCGCGGCGGCAGGTGAGGTCGAGCATGGCCGCCTCGGCCTCGTCGAGGTCGCGGGTGCCCGGCTCCCAGAGGGCGCAGCTGTACTTGAGGTGGCGCCCCAGCACCGCCTCGAAGAAGGCGGCCGGCACCTCGTAGTGCTGCTGGTTGGCGAGGTGCGGGACCGGGGCCAGCTCCGAGGCCGCCATGGCCTCCACGAAGGCGGCCAGGGCGGCGTCGGGATCGGGCGCGCGGCGCGCCTCGGCGGCGAGGCGGTCCTTGATGAGCCGGCGGATCCCGGCCCGGACCACCGGCTCCGGGACCCAGCCGCGCTCGGCGAGTTCGATGAGGGTCATGACCGGCGTTTAGGCCGGCGATGACCCCCCGGTACAGACCTGGATGGGGCCTGAACACAGATAGGTTACAGGCTGGATTAGCCCCGACGGGGGCTTTCACGCAGGACGCGCCGTGCAGGGGCTCAGCCGATGGAGACGCCGACCCGCCCCTCCACCTGCCAGCCGTCCTTCGAGGCCGAGAGGCCGCCCGGCAGCGTCACGGTGTAGGTCCGCTGCATGGCGCCGGCCTCCACGAAGGCGCCCACGCCGAACATCCCGAAGCTGGCGCCCAGGGCGCCGCCGTAGGTGGCCTTGCTCTTGCCCGTCACCAGGTTGGTCACGCCGACGATGCCGCGGAGGTAGATCGGGAAGAGCGGCGGGGAGACCACCACCATGCCGCGGACGTCCACGTTGGTCTTGTGGGCGGAGGCGTCGTTCACCGAGGTCTTCACGTCGCCCAGGCTGGCGAAGGCGCCGACCTCCAGCTTGAGCATGCCGGCGAAGCCGTAGCCGGCCGCCAGGCCGACGTTGGTGGGGATGCGCGTGACGTCGCCCACGCCGGCCTGCAGGCCGCTGCCGAGCGAGACCTCCACGAGCGGGCCGGCGCTGGCGGCGGACGGCAGGGCCAGGGCGGCCGAGGCGAGGAGGGTGACGAGGGCGAGCTTGAGCGTGCGCATGCGATGGCTCCGTGGGTGGGGCCGGCCCGCGGGGCCGGGGTGTCCGGCGGATCATACGCGATGGCGCGCGCGCCCTCGATCACGGAAGCGCGCGCCGCGTGGGCGGATGTGAGCCGCGGTGCGATGGCGACGGCGCCCTCGCTCAGCCGGCCCGGACGCCCACCCCGCGCACCACCGCGGCCCGCCCCTGGTGCAGCGGCCCCTCGTCGAGGACGGTCTCCACCTCCTCGAGCGGATCCCACGCCAGGCCCGGGAAGTCGGCGCGGAGCAGCGCCGCCGTGTAGAGCAGGTCCGGCTGCTTCGGGCCGCCGCTCCCGAGCGGGAGCTGCGCCGGCGTGAAGGCCTCCAGGATGAGGAGGCCACCCGGCTTGAGGGCGGCGGCGGCGCGGGCGTGGACCGCGGCGCGCAGGGGCGGCGGCAGGTGGAGGTAGATGAGCACCACCGCGTCGGCGCCGCCCGGCTCGGGCACGTGGTCGGCGAGATCGGCGACCGCGGTCGAGATGGTCACGCCCCGCTGCGCCGCCAGGCGCTGCGCCTTCTCGAGCCCGACCGCCGAGCCGTCCACCGCCCTCACCGTGAAGCCCTGCCCGGCGAGCCAGACCGCGTTGCGCCCCTCGCCCTCGGCCAGGCAGAGCACCCGCCCCCCGGGCGCGATGCGGGCGGCCTGGGCCGCCAGCCAGGCGTTGGGCTGCGTGCCGTAGGCGAAGTGCTCCGTCGAGTACCGCTCGTCCCACTGGTTCATGCGCGCTCCTCCGGGAGCCCGGCACGGCGCCAGGCCAGCATCCCCCCCGCCAGCTGGAAGGCCACCAGCCCGCGCCGTCGCAGCAGCCGCACCGCCGGGATGGAGCGGTGGGCCGTGAGGCAGATGGCCACCACGGGGCGGCGGCTGTCGAGCCTCAGGGTGGGCAGGGCCGCCGCCAGGGCGGTGATGGGGACGCTGCGGGCGCCGGGCAGGTGACCCGCCGCGAACTCCGCGGGCGTCCGCACGTCGAGGAGCTGGGGCGGCGCCTGGCCGGCCAGGGCGTCGGCCAGCGCCGCCGGGGGCAGCTCGGGCACCGCGCCGAAGGGGAGCCACCAGGGGAGGGCCATGCCGGCTGGGAGCCGGCGCGGCGGGAAAGGGTGCGCCCCGTCGAATCCGGGAATCCTCCCGGCCCGCGCGTGCCTCTCGGGGAGGGCACGACGCACCACCACCTCGACCAGGAGCCACCATGAAGAAGCTCGCCGCCGCCGTGACCGTCCTCTCCCTCCTCGCCGCCGCCGCCCCGGCCGCCGCCGCCGAGCCCTTGCCGACGGCCGCCCAGCTGCTGGCCCCCTCGGCCTCGACCCGCCTCCAGCTCCAGCTGCAGGCCGGCAGCCCGGGCGACGCGCCGGCCGCGAAGCCGACCACCGTCTTCGGCCTGCCGAAGAACGTCGGCCCGGTCGACCGGGTGCTGCGCCTGGCCGTGGCGGCCACGCTGGTGGGCGTGGGCTCCTACCGCCTGGCCAACGACTCGCCCAACCGCGGCCTCTCCTGGGCCATGGTGGGCGTGGCCGCCGTCCCCGCCGCCACCGGCGCCGCCGGCTACTGCCCGCTCTACCAGCTGCTCGGCATCGACAACACGTTCTAGCGGGCCGCCCCGGGCGTCCGGACCCACCTCCACCGCCGGCCCCGGCGCCCACCAGGCGGGCGCCGGGTGCCGGCGGACCTGCGCCGTGGCCTCGGAGCGGCGGTCTGCGACTCTCCGTCGAACCCGGGCGTGCTATCCCTGGACCCACGGAGGGGAGGCGCCGTGGCCGGACGCGCGCAGGGCGAGGCGGGGCGGGGCGAAGGGACCGGGGCGGCGACGCCCGCCCGGGCCCGCGTGGTCTTCGCCGACGACTCCAGCTCCATCCGCCGCCTGGCGGAGCGCATGCTCGGGGCCGACTACGCCCTGGAGATCTGCGCCGACGGCGACGAGGCGGTGGCGGCGGCCCGGCGCGAGCCGCCCGACGTGGTGGTCTCGGACCTGCTCATGCCGCGGGTGGACGGCCGCGAGGTGATGCGCCAGCTCCGCGCCGATCCCGCCACCCGCCACGTCCCCTTCATCCTGGTGACGGCCGAGGAGGACCAGGCCATCGACACCATGGTGGCCGGCGCCGACGACTACCTCACCAAGCCCTTCACGGCGGCCGCCCTGCGGGCCCGGGTGGCGGCCGCGGTCCGCACCTACCACGTCTACCGGCAGCTGGAGCTGCAGCACGAGGAGCTGCGGCGGGTCCACGCCGAGTCGGCGCGCCTCGAGCTGGAGCTGCGGGAGGCCCACAAGCTGGAGGCGGTGGGGCGCCTCGCCAGCGGCATCGCCCACGAGTTCAACACCCCGGTGCAGTTCCTCGCCGACCAGACCCGCTACCTGCGCGACGCCATGCAGGGGCTGGAGCGGGTCATGGCCGCCAAGGACGAGGCGCTGGCCGCGTCGGCCGGCCCCGAGGTGCGGGCGCGGCTGGCGGCCCTGGAGGAGGAGCTGGACGTGCCCTACCTGCGCGCCGGCCAGGCCCGCGTCTTCGAGCGGATGCTCGACGGGCTGCAGCGGGTGGGCGGGCTGGTGAAGTCCCTCAAGGAGTTCGCCAACCCGGACCAGCAGATCATGCAGCTCACCGACCTCAACCGGGCGCTGCTGGCGACCCTGGAGGTGGCGCGCAGCGAGTACCAGCCGGTGGCCGACGTGGTCACCGACCTGGGGCCGGTGCCCCAGGTGATCTGCCACGCCGGCTCGGTCAACCAGGTCTTCCTGGGGATCCTGGTGAACGCGGCGCAGGCGGTGGGCGACGTGCAGGCCCGCACCGGCCGGCGCGGCACCATCCGGGTGGCCACCGCGCTCGACGGGCCGGCGGTGCGCGTCTCCATCGGCGACACCGGGGCCGGCATCCCCGAGGCGGCGCGCCACCGCATCTTCGAGCCCTTCTACACCACCCGCGAGGTGAGCCTGGGGCGCGGGCTGGGGCTGGCCTCGGCGCGGGCGGTGGTGGAGCGCCACCGCGGCCGCATCCGCTTCGAGTCGGAGGTGGGGATGGGCACCATCTTCCACGTCTGGATCCCCATCGGCGCCGGCGCCGCCCCCGCCGACCTGCCGTGACCCGCCGGCGGCGGCCGGTGCGGTAGGCTCGGGCCGCCATGCGCCCCGCCGACACCACGCGCGAGCTCACGCTCCCCCTCTCCAGCGACGAGGCGCTGCGCCAGCGGTTCCTGGTGCTGCGCGACGACATCCCCGGCAACCTGCGCTTCGGCGTGCTGCTGGAGGAGCTGGACCGGCTGGCGGCCCGCACCGCCATCGACTACGTGCAGCTCAGCCACCCCGGCGGCACCGTGGTCACCGCCGCCGTGGACGAGGTCCGGGTGCGGGGCGTGGCCGACGCCGGGCGCGATCTCGCCTGCCGCGCCCGCATCAACCGCACCGGCCGCACCTCCATGGAGGTGGGCATCCGCGTCGGGCCGGCCGAGGGGCGGCACCCGCCCTACGCCACCTGCTTCTTCACCATGGTGGCGCGCAGCGGGCCCGGCCCCTTCGCCCGCTCGGTGGAGCTGCCGCCGCTGCAGCTCGCCGACGGGCTGGCGCGGCGGCGGGAGGCCGAGGCGCTGGCCCGCCAGGAGGACTGGAAGGCCCGGCGCGCGGCGGCCCTGGCGCCCCCCGGCGAGGCGGAGCTGGCGGCGCTGGCCCGGGCCCGCGCGGCCGTGGGCGCGGCGGTGCCGGCCGCCCGCCTGCGCCTGGAGTCCTGGGAGCGGACCTACCCGGCGCAGGAGAACCCCTCGCACGTCATCTTCGGCGGCTTCGTGATGCGGCGGGCCTACGAGCTGGCCTCCATCGCCGCCGAGCAGCTGGCCCCCAACCGCCCGCTCATCGCGGCGGTCAACCGGGTCAACTTCGTCCACCCGGTGCTCATCGGCGACAAGCTCCACCTCTCCGCCGCGGTGGCCTACGCCGAGGGGCCGGCCCTCTGCGTCCAGGTGGACATCGAGCGCCAGAGCCGCGACCGGTCGGTGCGGTCGCTCTCCAACTCCTGCCTCTTCACCTTCGTGAACGTGACCGCCGACCTGCGGCTGCGGCCGGTCCCCGCGGTGCTGCCCGGCGGCGCCGCCGAGGAGGCCCGCTGGCTCGACGCGCGCCGCCACCTGGCCTCGCTGCAGGGCCGCCTCGGCGGCGCCTGGCTCGGCCTCGGCGGCCAGGCCGGGGAGGAGGACCCGGGGGCGGGCGAGGACGCGGGGCCCTAGGCCGGCGCGCCCCGCGGACCGACGCCGGCACGGACCGCCGGGTGGATCGCGCCGCCGCGGGTGAGTGGGTCCCCCGAAGCGCCTACCGCCCCAGGGGCCAGGCCGCCCGCTCCGCCGCCCGTGGGCCGCCGCCCGGGCGCCGGCGAGGCCGACGATCGAGCGTTCACCCGACAATCATTCCCGGCGCGCGTCGGCCATGCTGTGCCTGGCGAGCCGGGGGTCGTCGAGGGCGCAGGCGGTGTGGAGCGCCCTCCAGTCCGGTGTCCCGGCCGCCACGGGGAAGGGGGCCGCGCGCCCGGCCAGGCCCTGGCCGGGCTTCGGGAGGCGCCGGCGCGGCGGCGGTGCGGGGAGCGCACCGCCGCCACGCCGGGCGCCGGCACCATGCCGGCCGTCCTCCCGCGTCAGCCGGGCGCTGACCCGTGCCGGCGCTCCGGAGGTGGGACGATCAGCCGTTCACCCGACGGGGAGGGCTGGTCGGGTGGCCGATACTGGTGGTTGATGGGCGAAGCCATGACCAGCCGGAGGACCGCGTCTGCGCGAGGTGAGCGCGGCCCGGGCCCGGCTCGGCCCGCGACCCGCTCCGGGCTCCGCGGCAGGCCGCTCCACCGCGCTGCAGGTGGAGGCCCGTCCGATGCGCGTCCTCATCGTCGATGACCACGAGCTCACCCGCAGCGGACTCCGGCTCGTGCTGGCCGACTGCCTGCCGGGCGCGGACTTCGTCGAGGCGGGCGGGGCCGCGGAGGCCCTGGCGGTCCTCCGGGCCACCCCGGTGGCGCTGCTGATGCTCGACCTGAGCCTCCCTGGCCGCGACGGGCTGGAGCTGCTCGCGGACCTGCAGGGCTCACCCGGCAAGCCGCGCATCCTGGTCGTGAGCGCCTTCGAGGAGGCCGAGTACGCGGTGCGCTGCCTGCGGCTCGGTGCCGACGGCTACCTCCCCAAGCACAGCGATCTCGCCGAGATCCATGGCGCGGTCCGGACCGTGCTGGCGGGCGGGAAGTACGTGACCCGGGCGACCGGGGAGCACCTGGCCGCGATGGCGGCAGGGGAGGGGGCCGGGTCGGCCCACGCGACCCTCGACATCCGGGAGCTGCAGGTGCTCCGCCTGGTGGTGCGTGGGCTGAGCCTGAAGCAGGTGGCGGCGGAGCTGCACCTGGGCGAGCGGACGGTCAACACCTACCGGACGCGGCTCGGCCGGAAGCTGGGCGTGTCCTCCAACGTCGAGCTGGTGCGGTACGCGGTGCGCCACCGGCTGGTGGAGTGAGGCCGGCCGCCGGGCCGGTCACCGCGCCAGCGCCCGCGCCACCCGCGCCAGCGCCTCGTCGAGCACCGCCCGGCTGCAGCCGAAGTTGAGGCGCACGAAGCCCTTCCAGTCGTCGCCGAGGCCGAAGTCGCGCCCCGCCGAGAGCCCGACGCCGGCCTCCTCGAGGGCCCGCTGCGGGTCGGCGAGGCCGGTCCCCCGCGCGTCGATCCAGGCGAGGTAGGTGGCCTCCACGGGCGCCATGGAGAGCCCGGGGATGGCCGCCACCGCCGCCCGCACCCGTGCGTGGTTGGCGCGCAGGTGGGCCAGCAGGGCCTGGCGCCAGGGGCCGCCGTGGCGGTAGGCCGCCTCGCAGGCCACGTAGCCGAGGGCGTTGACGTGGGGGACGATGCCGCGCATGGCCCGCTTCACCGCGGCGCGCAGCGGCGGGTGGGGCACCACCGCGAAGGCGCAGCCCAGGCCGGCCACGTTGAAGGTCTTGGAGGGGGCCATGAGCGTGATGCTCCGGCGCGCCGCGTCCTCCGACAGCGCGGCGAAGGGGCGGTGGCGCCGGGCTGGGTCGAGCCCCAGGTCGCAGTGGATCTCGTCGGAGCAGACGGTGAGATCGTGGCGCCGCGCCAGGTCGGCCAGGGCCGCGAGCTCGCCCTCGTCCCAGGCGCGCCCCACCGGGTTGTGGGGGTGGCAGAGCAGGAGCAGCCGGGCGCCCTGGCCGAGCGCGGCGTCGGTGGACGCGAGGTCCCAGCCCCAGCGGTCGCCCTCGCGGCGCAGGGGCGCGGTGAGGAGGCGCTCGGGGGCCGAGAGGAAGGGCGGGTAGATCGGCGTGGCCGTGAAGGCCGGGCCCGGCACGGCGCGGCAGGCCACGTTGAGGCCGGTCACCAGGCCGGGGAGCCAGACCAGCCAGGCCGGGTCGATCTCCCAGCCGTACTCGGCCGCCAGGTGGCCGGTGACCGCCTCGATGAGCGAGGGGGACGGCTCGGCGTAGCCGAGGACGCCGTGGGCCACCCGCGCCTGGAGGGCTGCCAGCACCGGCGGCGGCGCGGCGAAGTCCATGTCGGCCACCCAGAGCGGGAGGACGTCGCGGCCGGCGTAGCGCCCCCACTTGACGGAGTCGCTGCCGCGCCGGTCGGGGGGGCTCTCGAAGTCGAAGTCGGGCACGCCGGGGTTCTAGCGCGACGGGCGGCCCGGGACGAGCGCCGGCGCTGGGGCCCTTCACCACCCGGCCCCGCCCGCGCCCATGCCCCACCCATGCGGCGGGGCGTCCGTGCGGCGGCGCGGGGGACGGGCCGAGTCCTGGCGGCCGGGGACGGCCCCGTCGTGGCGCCCGGGGACACCCGGGGCCCCGCCGCGCCATGGGGCGCGGATCCCCGGCGGCGCGATCGTTGCTGTTCAATGGATCGCCGCCGCGCCGGCGCGGCCCCATCCCTGGGGCCGCCGCCCCGGGTCGCGGCGCCGAGGTGACGCGCCATGGCCACCCTCCCCCCCGACCCCCGGCGCGCCCCGCGGGTGCCAACCTCCCTGCGCGTCGAGCTGGTCTGCGCCGGCACCTCCTGGCTCGCCACCACGCTCGACCTCTCGGCGGGGGGCTGCGCGCTCCGCTCCGAGCGCGGCGCCGAGCCTGGCACGGCGCTGGTCATGCTGGTGCGGCCGCCGGGCCAGCCGGGGGTCCTCGGCGTGGAGGGGCGGGTGGTCTGGTGCCGCCCGCCGTACCTCGCCATCCGCTTCGGCCGGACCCTCTCGGGCGAGCGGCCGGTGGACCTGGCGGCCCGGCTGCTCGGGGGCGGCCCCGCGGCGGCCACGTCGGTCGGCCCGCCGCGAGGGAGCCGGACCCTGGGCGATGTGGCGGCGGAGGCCGGCTTGCCGCCCGAGCTGGTCCACCCGGCGGGATGACAGGAACGGTGCGTCCGTCTGTCGATCCGGCGCGACTGCCATTTGGGGCGTGCCGGACGGCCCAAGAGGAGGTCGAGCGCGTTACGACGCGCGGCGCCAAATTGAACCTGGGCGGGGGTCCCGTGTCGTTCACTCCCCGCACAGGTCCGGCCAGACAGGCCATCACAGGAGAGGTCCATGGATTTCGAGACGCAGGTGGCGGAGCTGCGCCGCTGGTTCGACAGCCCGCGCTTCAAGGGGATCAAGCGGGTGCACACCGCCCGCGAGGTCATCGAGCAGCGCGGCCGCATCCAGCCCGACTACACGGTGGCCCGCGAGGCGGCCGAGGCCTTCCACGCCCGGCTGCGCCAGCTCTTCGAGCAGGGGAAGTCGATCACCACCTTCGGCCCCTACTCCCCGGGCCAGGCGGTGGCCATGAAGCGCATGGGGATCGAGGGCATCTACCTCGGCGGCTGGGCCACCTCGGCCAAGGGCTCGGCCCACGAGGACCCCGGCCCCGACCTCGCCAGCTACCCGCTCTCGCAGGTGCCGGACGAGGCGGCGCCCATCGTCCGCGCCCTCCTCACCGCCGACAAGAACCAGGCCTTCGCCCGCGCCCGCATGACCGAGGAGCAGCGCAAGGCCACGCCGGAGGTGGACTACCGGCCCTTCATCATCGCCGACGCCGACACCGGCCACGGCGGCGACGCCCACGTGCGCAACCTGGTGCGCCGCTTCGTCGAGGTGGGCGTGCCGGGCTACCACATCGAGGACCAGAAGCCGGGCGTGAAGAAGTGCGGCCACCAGGGCGGCAAGGTGCTGGTGGCGGAGGACGAGCAGGTGAAGCGGCTCTCGGCGGCCCGCTTCCAGCTCGACATCATGGGGGTGCCGGGGATCATCGTGGCCCGCACCGACGCCGAGTCGGCCACCCTCCTCGACGGCCGCGGCGACGACCGCGACCAGCCCTTCATCCTGGGCGCCACCAACACCCGGCTGCCCACCTTCAAGACCGGCTTCCTCGCCATCCTGCGGCAGTTCCAGCGGGCCGGCGTGGCCGAGCTCTCCGGCCACGAGTTCTACGCCCTCTGCGAGGAGGAGTACGCCGCCGCCGACGCCTGGCTGGCGAAGCACGGGTTCGACAAGGCGGTGGTGGCGGCGGCCCAGGGCCACCGCGACTTCGGCGCCAGCGTGGACGCCACCTTCGACAAGGTCTTCGACAAGTTCGTGGACGCCTGGCAGCAGGAGGCCGGCATCTGCACCTACGCCGAGGCGGTGGGCAACGTCATCGCCTTCCGCACCCAGGAGGGCGATCCGCCGCCCATGACCAAGGAGGCCTGGCTGGAGTTCGCCCACCGCGCCCCCTGGTACAAGGCGCGCGAGAAGGCCCACGCCATCGGCGTGGACATCACCTGGGACTGCGAGCACGCCAAGACGCCGGACGGCTACTACCAGGTGCGCGGCGGCATCGACTACGCCATCGCCAAGTCGCTGGCGGCGGCGCCGTTCGCCGACCTCCTCTGGATGGAGACCAAGACGGCCGACCTCAAGGACGCCAAGCGGTTCGCCGACGCCATCCACGCCGCCTACCCCGGCAAGATGATGGCCTACAACCTCTCGCCCTCGTTCAACTGGGACACCACCGGGATGAACGACGACCAGATGCGCGCCTTCCCGGCCGAGCTGGGCAAGATGGGCTTCGTCTTCAACTTCATCACCTACGGCGGCCACCAGATCGACGGCGCCGCCTCCGAGGAGTTCGCCGCCTCGCTGCGCGAGGACGGCATGCTGGCCCTGGCCCGGCTGCAGCGGAAGTTCCGCCTCCTCGAGTCGGGCTACAAGACGCCGCAGACGCTGGTGGGCGGCCCGCGCGCCGACGCCGGCCTGATGGCCCTCTCCGGCCGCACCTCCACCACCAAGGCCATGGGGCAGGGCTCCACCCAGCACCAGCACCTGGTGCAGACCGAGGTGCCGCCCAAGGTCCTGGAGGAGTGGATCGACGCCTGGCGCAAGCACCACGGCCTGGCCGAGAAGCTCAAGGTCAGCCTGAAGCCGCGCTCGGCCGGCTCCGACCTGCTGGAGCTGGGGCTCCTCGATCCGGGCGGCCAGGTGAAGGCCAACGTGGTCTTCGCGGTCATCCAGGACCGCAAGGGGCGCAACATCCTCTCGGTCCGCGACCAGAACAACCACGACCTGAAGCTGCGCAAGAAGCGCCTCATGACGCTGATGCAGCTCTTCCTCATGCACCGGTACAAGATCTACTCGGTGCACTACGTCTCGCCGACCGAGGACAACCAGCGGCAGGCCGAGGGCATGAAGAAGCAGGGGCTCTTCCGCCTGGTCAACGAGGAGGTGGGCGAGATCATCGTGGCCGACGTGGACGAGGCCCGGGTCAAGGCGCTGCTGGCGCCCGACCGGAAGTCCCTCGGCGAGCTCATCACGGCGCCCTGATGGAGCGGGGCCGGGCACGCTGGTGCCCGGCGGCGGTGACGTTGGGGCCTGGCGACCACCCAGGCCCCGACCCACCCGACACCCAACCACCGGACCAGCGGTGCGGATCCGGGGCGCACGACCGGCCCCTCCGGCACCCGCTGTCGGTCCCGCGGGGGACGCCAGCGGACCGTGCGTCGGTGCGGCGCCGGCGCGCCCGGTTGGCGCGCCCGTTGCTCTCCTGGCCATCGCCACCCGGGAGCAAGGAGCCCGCGCCGCGATGCCCGCCTTCGTCACCAGCCCCCGCCGCTCACCCCGCGTGCCGGTCCACCTCAAGGCCGCCATGGCCTGGGGCAGCGCCACCTGGTCCGTCACCACCCTCGACCTCTCGGCCACCGGCTGCGCGCTGGTGTCGGAGCGCCCCCTGGCGAAGGGGACGGTGGTCGCCCTCATGCTGCGGCGCGACGGGCCGGGCCCGGCCCTGTCGGTGGAGGGCGAGGTGGTCTGGGTGCGCGGCTCGCGCCTGGCGGTGCGCTTCCAGCGGCCCCTCTCGGCGGCCCGCCCGGACCAGTGGTTCGCCGACCTGCTGTCCGCCGAGCCCGGCCTGTCCGGCTGCGGCAACCGCCTGCCGGCCCGCCTCCCCCTCGACGCCACGCTGACGGTGCGCCCCGCGGCCCTGGCCGGCCCGGTGCACGACATCGACGAGGCGGGCCTGCTGCGGGCCATCACCAACGGGGGCGCCATCGGCCTGGCCGCGCTCCACTCGCGCCTGCCGCCCGACCGCTTCGCCCGCGCCCTCTACGCGCTCATCGGCAAGGGGGCGGTGACCACCTCCGCCATCGAGCGCCTCGCGCCGGTCCCCACGCCGGGGCCCGGTGGTTCGCTCGAGGCGCTGGCCAAGGAGCTGTTCCGGCGGGAGGGCTGGTCGCCCGGGGGCCCGGTGCGGCCGGCGCCGTCGAGCCGCGGCGCCATGCGCTCGGAGCGGCTGGCGGCCGACCTGGCGGCCGGCACGCGGGACGAGTGAGCGGCCGGTGCCGCCCTAGAAGCGGACGGTGATGCGCACCTCGCCCACGCCGCGGCCGCCGGGGAGCGGCGGGAGGCGGGCCGAGAAGGTGCCGTGGACGGTGTAGGCCTGCACCTCGCCGCCCTTGGGGCCGGCCTCGATCCTGGCCAGGTCCAGCGTCACCTCGCCCTGGTCGGGCGACACCTTGGCCGCGCCGCGCGCCGCGGCGTAGTCGGCCTCGGTGGGCGGCACGCCGGTGCGGAGGGTGGACCAGGCGGCCTTCACCGGGGCGTCGCCGCTGCGCACCAGGCCCACCTTCGGCGGGCCGGCCAGCAGCAGGGTGCCCGGCACCACCTCCAGGGCGTCGCCGTCGAGCTGGATGTCGCCGTCGGTGTCCACCCGGAAGGTCGTCAGGCCGGAGCCGGCGTCGTGCTGGGCCACCACCGAGCACCAGAAGACCCCGCGCGCCGCGCCGGTGTAGATGCCGGTGCAGGGTGAGTGGCGGGCCCGCTCCTCCGGCTGCGCCGCGGCGGGGTGGGGCAGGGCGAGGGCCAGCGCCACCAGCAGGGCGGCGGCCAGGAGCAGGGCGGCGGCGGCGGAGAGGCGGCGGGTCATGGCGGGCTCCCGGGCGCTCACGGGCGGCCGCGCCGCTTCTCCAGCTCCCGCAGCGTGGAGCCGATGGTGCCGAGGAAGCTGGCCAGGAAGCGCTCGAAGCGGCCGATCTCGTCGCCGCCGGTGGGGACGATGGCGCCGCCCACGTCGTAGTCGCCGCCGGCCAGGCGCATGGCGGCGTCCTCCATGGAGCGCGACATGGCCTCCAGGCGGCGCACCACCAGCACCTGCACCAGCGCCAGGATCACGCCCAGCACCAGCAGGGCCGAGAGCGCCGCCAGCAGGACCTCGCGGTTGCGCTCGGCGCCGGCCCGGTCGCGCACCGCCGTCACGTCGTGGAGCACGAAGAGCCCGCCCACCTTGTGCCCCTCCACGTCGCGCACCGGCACCACCCCGCGGACGAAGAGGCGGTCGCCGCGCTCCACCGTGGTGAGGTGGCGGCCGGCGTCCGGCACGTCGAGGGCCTCGGCGGCCGGGCCGGCCACCGGCGCGTCGGCGCTGGTGGCCTCCACCACCAGCACCTGGGGATCGTCCCCCCAGTTGTCGCGCTTGCTGCCGCGGGCGGCGGCCCAGGCCTTCTGGTCGAGGTACTTCTTCTCCAGCACCAGGGCGTACTCGTCCCGGGTCTCCTCCTTCATGCGGGAGAGGAAGGAGCCGATGCCCTGGCCCAGCCCCATGTAGCCGAGCAGGCGGCCGTGGGCCACGAAGGGGCGCACCACCCGGAGGGCGAAGCCGGTCCGGTCGAGCTCCTTGCCCGCCGCGTCGGCGCCGGTCTTGATGGCGTTGAGCACGGTGACGCGGTCGGTGGCGTCGCCGGACAGGTCGGGCCGGTGGACCCGCATGAAGACGGTGCGGGACGGCGGCGGCTCGATGAACTCCCAGTCGGTGACGCCGTGGCGCTCGCGCAGGTCCTCGAAGATGGGCGCCGCGGCCACGAAGAGCCGGTCGAAGTCGCGCTGGGAGAACATGGCGGAGAGGGTCGGGTCGCCCACCAGCGCGGCCAGCGTGGCGGAGAGCTTCTCCAGCTCGCGCCGCTCCAGGCTGCCGAAGGACTGCGCCGCCACCCGGACGGTCTCCTCGCCGGCGTCGGCGATGTCCTGGCGGTAGCGCTGGCCGGCCAGCACCACGTTGACGATCACCAGCAGCACCAGGCAGGCCACCACGGCCACCGCGAGCTTGAGCTTGAGGGAGAGGTTCTTCATGGTGCCTTTCGGTGGCTACGGCGCCTCGCCGAGCACGGCCTTGGCGGCCGCCTCGAGCTTGGCCTGCAGCCCGGGGTCGTCCGGGGTGTCCTCGTCGATGGCGCGCAGCCCCACGCCCGCCGCCATGGAGATGGCGCCGCGGGTGCGGAACGGGTCGAGCCGCTTCCTGGCGATGACCGCCTCGATGCGCTGGACCAGCTGCCAGAGCCTCCCGGGCGCGCGCGGCGCCGGGGCCGGCGCGGCGGCCGTGGGTCGCGGCGGGAGCGCCACCAGCCGCTCCAGCCGGGGGGCGGTGGCGGCGGCCAGCAGGGCCACCGGCTGGGGGTTGGCGGTGGGGGTGCAGAGCACCACCAGGTGCGCCGGGCCCACCGGGCGGACCAGCAGCCGCCCGCCGGCGAAGCGCAGCGTGAAGGCCGAGACCGCCCCGCCGATGGCGGCCAGGCCGCCGCCGTGGTCGGCCAGCACCCGGGCGGCGCGGGCCGGGGTGCCCGGGTCGAGGGAGGCCGGGAAGGCGGCGGCCAGCACCTTGCCCTGCTCGCCGCAGACCATGCTGCCGACCACGCCCGGGACCGCGTTGAGGGGCGCCAGCAGGGCGCCGATGGCCTCGGCGCTCATCGCGACATCCCCAGCAGCTTGCGGATCTCGGCCTCGACGGCGCCGGCGTCCTGGTCCCCCGCCACCTGGGTCACCAGCAGGCGGTTGCGGCCGCGCAGCAGGACCACGTGCTGGGTGGTGGCCTGCAGCACCAGCCCGTGCAGCTCCCCCGCGCCGAAGGCCTCGCCGAGCTGGTCGGCCACCAGGGCCAGGTACTGGGCGTGGCCGGAGAGCACCTCGGCCTGGTAGCTCTCGTGCTCGCTGCGCTCCGCGCCGGTGCGCTCCACCACCGCGGTGCTCACGCCGGGGATGCGGCGGAGCTGGTCCAGCACCCCGTGGGCCGGCGCGGGGCGGGCCCCGGGGCCCGGCGCCGGGGCCTTGGCCATGCCGGCGCGCCGCTCGTCGATGATGCGGTAGGCGTCCAGCACCAGGTGGCGCCAGCCCTTCTGGATGGTGGTGCGGGCCGCGCTCACGTTGGGGAGCAGGGAGAAGCGCCCCTCCGGCCAGCCCAGGATGGCGTAGAAGGCCTCCTCGCCGACGTGGCCGTCCGCCTCGGCGTGCACCACCTCGGCGTCGCGGAGGAAGATGCGCCCCTCCCCCTCCTCCGAGTCCACCGCGATGCAGCCCGAGAAGCCGTTCTGGATGTTGAGCTGGAGGACGTCGGCCAGGCTGAAGCCGTGGATCTCCCCGCCGAAGCCGGCGGGGCCCCTTCCTGGCGCGGTCTCGTAGGCGGCCATGGGTCCTCCCCCCCGGGCGCTCCCTAGCGCTTCACCGTGAAGCTGGCGTCCACCACGCCGCCGCGCTCGACGATGACCTGCTTGTCGGCGCCGGTGAGGTGGGAGTTCCAGATGGCCAGCGTGTACTGGCCGGGCGGCACGTTCTTCAGCTCGTAGCGCCCCGAGGCGTCCACCACCGCCGCCCAGGGGTTCTGGGCCACGAAGACGAAGGCCAGCATGTCCGGGTGGATGTTGCAGAGCTGCGAGTAGACCCCCTGGCGCTTGAAGGTGTAGGGCCGCTCCTCGCCGTCGGGGAACATGCCGAGGTTGTAGCCCTCGCCGTCGTTGGTGAAGACGTTGTGGGCCAGGCCGTCGTTGTTGAGGAAGCGGACGGTGTCGCCCTGCACGACGGGGAGCACGTGCGGGATGAACTTCATCTTCCGCTGGTCCATGGCCACCTTCTTCGGCGCCCAGCTGCCCGGCACCTGCTTCAGGTAGACCACCGTCTCCTCGAGGAAGCGGGCCGGCTCGGCCTTGACGGTGCCGCGGATGCTGCCGGTCTCCGGCTTGGCCTCCTTCCTGGGGGCCGGCGCCGGGGCGGCGCCCTTCCTGGCGGCCGGGGCGGCGGCCACCGCCGCCACCTCGCCGGCGCCGGTGGCCGTGCCGGCGTCGGCCACCTTGGCGGCGCCCGGCGTCCAGGTCGAGACCGACCACTTGCCGGCCGGCACGTCGCGGATCTCCCAGGCGCCGGCCTTGTCGGCCAGCGTGGCCTGGGGGCCGGGGGCCACGAAGATCCAGCCCAGCAGCTCCTTGTGGAGGGCGCAGCGGAGCGAGTAGGCGCCGGGCCGGAGGAAGGGCTGGCCGCGCACCTCGCCCTTGTCGAGCAGGCCGAGGTCGAGGCCGGCCTCGGGCGAGGCCAGCAGGTGGGCCTGGCCGTCGGCGTTGACCAGCTTCACGGTGTCGCCCACCGCGACCACGATCACCTTGCCGGTGAGGGCGCCGCCCTTCAGCTCGGCGGAGCGGACGCGGGCCGGCTGGTCGCCCGGCACGTCGCGGAGGAAGACCACGGTCGGCTCGCCGCCCTTGGCGGCGGCCACGGTGCCGCGGACGACGCCGGCGGCGGCGGCCTCCTCGGCGGGGGCGGCCTCCTCCTCGGCGCGGGCGGGGAGGGCGGCCAGGGCCGCCAGGGCGGCGGCCGAGGCGGCGAGGGAGAGGACCAGGCGGGGGGCGGGGCGGGTGGGCATGGGCGCGGGCTCGGGCGGCTAGAAGTGGAAGGAGGCGCTCACGGAGACGAGGGAGAGCTCGAGGCCCCTGGCGGTGGCGTTGTCCGCCGGCTTGAGCCAGATGCCGCTGCCGGAGAGCAGGTTCCAGTCGCCGCCGCCGGTGACCTGGCCGCTGGCCTGCTCCAGGGTGGCGGAGACGGCCAGCTTCACGTTGGGGCGGAGCTGCATGGCGACGGCCGGCAGGATGCGGGTGTCGCTGGCCTCGGCCAGCCCGCGCGGCTTCACGATGGCGTGCTCCACGCGCACCGCCGGCACCAGCCAGGGGTAGACGACGTAGGAGAGCTCGCCGGAGGCGGTGAGGACGGTGGCCGGGCCGGGCTTGCCGGCGCCGTCGAGGACCTGGGTGACGCGGCTGTGGTCCTCGTAGAGCCCGCCCAGGTTGAGCTCGGCCGAGCCGACCTGGAGCCGCAGGCCGCCGCCGAGGGAGGTGGCGTGGTCGGTGGCCACCGGCTTGGGGGTGACGGCCGGCACGGGCGCCGTGAAGCGGGTGGCCGAGCGATACCCGTAGGCCCAGACGGTGAAGCTGGTCTCGGCCCAGGGCTTCCCCGGATCCGGCGGGGCGTAGTTCCCCTCGCCGTCGAGGCGCATGCCGCCGAGCTTCCAGGCCAGGTGGCCGTAGAAGTTCTCGGCGGGCTGCGCGCCGCCCACGTGCCCGCCGGCGGCCAGGCCCACGCCGTACTCCAGGCGGCCGCCCAGGATGCCGTTGAGCTCGGCCAGGTTGTACTTGCTGGTGACGCGGAAGGGCGCGCCGGCGCCGCCGAAGAGGGTGGTGGCCGGGAGGGCGAAGGTCAGGCTGCTGACGTAGCTGGAGGTGCGGGCGTAGGCGGCCAGGGTGGGCACGGTGTTGCCCACCAGCAGGCTCACCGAGTTGCGCGGCCCGACGACGTCGCTCCAGACCACCACCGCCTCGTCGAGGGTGGTGGCCGAGTCGCTCACCGAGATGGAGGCGCGCACCGTCAGCGTCTCGTCGATGTTGCCGGCGGCGTGGATGGAGCCGGAGTTGGCGAGCCGGTCGAAGGAGACCAGCGTCCCGTTGTCGGCCTTGGCGGCGGTGGACTTCGTGTCCGGGTGCAGGGTCACGCGGCTGCTCACGCCGACGCTGAGCAGCGGCACGTTGGTCATGAACGACGGCCAGGTGGAGTTGGGGAAGTCCTTGCGGGCCGCGTCCTGGCCCATGGGGATCAGGTCCTGCTTCACGTAGTCGGTGTCGTAGACGCCCGGGAAGCGGTAGCCGGCCCGCCGGAAGGCCTCACCGAAGTGCGTGAGCTTCGGGTAGATGGTGTGGCAGGTGCCGCAGCTGGTGGCGTACTTGCGCGAGTACACGGGGACCGCGCCGGCGATGGGCGGGGCGAGGAGGGCCACCAGCAGCGCCGCGCCGGTGAGGCAGCGCCAGGTCCATCGGGTCACGGTCGTACCGCCTTCCGGACGGTGCGCCGTCGGGCGCGTCGGTCCGCTCGGGTTGCCTGGGGACGGGGCGTCAAACGGTCGCCCTCCCTCGGGTGCGCTGGATGTGGTGCGCATCCTCTCTGTAACCCGCGCGGGTGTCCCGATAGAATCCATGGTCTTGGGGACTGGTTTGAGCTCCACACTCCTTGCGCTCGGACAATTCTCCAGTCATGTTCGTGACGTGCGCATCGACCTGCGGGCGGCCCTGGCCGCGACATCCCTGGGTTTTCTCCTGGTACGGGTCCAGCCTGCCCACGCCCAGTCCGTGTCGCCGGGTTCCCCACAGCCCCCTACCTCGGGGCCAGCCCACCTCCGGCCTGCGGCCCGCGTCGAGGCGCCCTGCGGCCCGGTCGCCGGGCGGGCCGCCCGCGCCCTCGATCAGGTGGCCCGCACCGGCCGGCTGGACGCCGAGGGGCAGGCCGCGCTCCAGGCGCTCGTCACCGGCGGTGAAGCGGTGGCCCACGCCGACCTCGCGGTGCTGGCGCTGGCGGTGGCCGACGAGCAGGCCTGGCCGCTGGAGGGCGTGGGCGCGGCGCGGCGCGACGCCCTCCTCGACGCGGTGCTGGCGCCGGCGATCCCGCGCTCGACCTGCCTCGGCGGCGAGGCGCTGGTGCGCCTGCGGGCGCGCCTGCTGGTCGGCGCCTGCGCCGAGCTGCACGCCGGCCCGGTGCCGGTGGAGCGCTGGGGCCAGGCGCCGGCCCGCCCGCTCCTGCTGCTGCTGGAGCGGATCGGCCCGACCATCCCGGAGTCCTGCCGCCGCGTGCTGCGGCGCGAGCTGGGCGACGCCGGGGAGATGGGCGCCCCGCGGCGGCCCATCGACGCGCCGCCGGACGGGCTCGGCAGCGCGCTGGTGCCGCCTCCGGCCGCGGACGCGCCGCCGGACGCGCCGCGCGCCGCGGACCCGGTGCCCCGCTAGGCGCACCGCCCGTGCGGGCGCCCGGGGAGAACGTACCCACCGTTGATTGGTGTCAGCGCCCCGCCGACCCGCGGGTCGGCGCAGCGCCCGACCCGGACGGACAGACGGGGGATGCGGCCCGCACCCGTGGGCCGGGCCGGCCCCGTGCGACCACACATCGTCGCGCCGTCCCTTCAACCCACACGCCCCGCCCTGCCATACTTCGCACGGGGGACGAGACATGGACATGCCGGGCGCGGGCTTCGTCGATCGGCTGGAGCAGGCCTTCCTCGCGGTGGACCTGGCCGCGGCGCGCGCCGCGCTCGCCGCGGCGGCCGGCGCGATGGGCCCGACGCGCGCGCTGGAGGCGGTGCTGGTGCCGGCCCTCGACCGGCTCGGCGATCGCTGGGGCCGCGGCGGCGCCTCGCTCTCGCAGGTCTTCATGGCCGGCCGCTACGCCGAGCGGCTCTCCGACGAGCTGCTCCCGGCCGCGGCGCCGCCCGAGGGGGCGCTGCGCGTGGGCGTGGCGGTGCTGGAGGACCAGCACCTCCTCGGCAAGCGCATGGTGGTGGCCCACCTGCGCGCCGCCGGCCTGGCGCCCCTCGACCTCGGCGACGGCCTCACGCCCGCCGTGCTGGCGGAGCGCGCCGTCGAGGCCCGCATCGACGTGCTGCTGGTCTCGACCCTCATGCTGCGGGCGGCCCTGGCGGTGCGCTCGCTGGTGACGGAGCTGCGGGCCCGGGGCTCGGCGGCCCGGGTGGTGGTGGGCGGCGCCCCCTTCCGCCTCGATCCCACCCTCTGGCGCGAGGCGGGGGCCGACGCCTGCGGCCTGGAGGCGGCCGACGCGCCCCGCCTGGTGGCGCAGCTCGGGAGGGCGCCGTGACGGCGCGCACCTCGCTGTGGCGGGTGGGGGAGGCGCTCTCCGGGCGCGTGCCGGACCGGGTGCCCTTCTTCCTGCCGGTCACGGTGCTGGGGGCGCGGCTGCTCGGCGTGCCCATCCGCAAGTACCTGGCCGACCCGGCCCTGGTGGTGCGCGGCCAGCTCGCCTGGCGCGAGCGGCTCGGGCACGACGCGGTGACCGCCTTCCACTCGGCCGCGGCCGAGGTGGTGGCCTTCGGCGGCGAGGTCCTCTACTACGACGACGGTCCACCCAACGCCGGCGCCCCGCCGCTCGCCGCCGACCCCGACGCCATCCTGGCGCTCGAGCCGCCGCGCCCGGAGGACGTGCCGCTCCTGCGCACCTGCCTGGAGGCGACCCGCCGGCTGGCCGCCGCGGTGGCCGGCGACGCCCCGGTCATCGGCGCGGCCGTCGGCCCCTTCTCCCTGCCCGCCATGCAGCTCGGCCTGCCGGCCTGGATGGCGCTGATCCACGAGCGGCCCGACGCGGCCGCCCACCTGGCCCGGGTCAACGCCGCCTTCTGCCGCGCCTGGGGCAACGCCCAGCTCGCCGCCGGCGCCAGCGTGGTGCTGGTCTTCGAGCCGCTGGCCTCGCCGCAGCTGGTGGAGCCGGCGCGCTGGCGCGCGGTGGGGGCGCCCGCCACCGGCGCGGCGCTCCAGGGCATCGAGGGCGGCGTGGTGCTCGGCTTCGGATCGGCCCCGGCCCAGGCCATCGCCGGGGAGGCGCTCGGCTTCGGGCCGGTGGGGCTGGTGGCCGGCACCGGGGACGACCTCGCCGCCCTCAAGGCCACCTGCCGCGGCAAGGCCCTGCTGTTCGGCGGCCTGGAGTCGGTCCCGCTGGCGCGCTCCGGGCCGGAGGCCGCCGTGGCCGCGGCGCGCCGCGCCCTGCGCGAGGCGGGACCGGGCGGCGGCTTCATGCTCTCGGAGAGCCACGGCGAGATCGCCTGGGCCACGCCGGACGACACGCTGCTGGCCGTCGCCGAGGCGGTCCGCGCCCACGGCATGTACGGCGCGGCGGGAGGCCTGGATGGCTGACCTCTCCCTCCACGTCTGCGCCAACCTCTGCCGTGAGGCCGTCGAGGCCCTGCACCAGCGGGGCCACGCGGGGGTGCGGGTGGTGGGGTTCGCCCCGGCGTGCGACGCGCGCCCGCCGCCGCCGCCCTCGGTGGCGCCGGGCCCGCTCGACGTGGTGGTGGGCGGCTCCTGCGTCGGCGACGTGGCCCCCAGCGCCACACCGGCCCAGCGCCTCCAGCGGAGCACCTGCTTCCAGCTGGTGGCCGAGCCGGCGGTGGTGGAGCCGCTGCTGGCCTCCGGGGCCTTCCTGGTGACGCCCGGCTGGCTGGCGCGCTGGCGCGACTGGCTGGAGGGCGGCGGCTTCGACCAGCCCTCGGCCCGGCTCCTCTTCGCCGAGAGCGCGCGCCGCGTGGTGCTCCTCGACACCGGCATCGACCCCCGCGCCGGGACGGAACTGGCCGCCTTCGCCGCCTACGTGGGGCTGCCGGGCGAGCGCATCGAGGTGGGGCTGGAGCGGCTCGGGCTGCTCCTCGGCGAGGAGGTGCTGCGGCGGCGCGCCGAGCGGGCCGAGCAGCGGCTGGCCGACTACGCGGTGGCCCTCGACACCCTCACCACGCTGGCCCCGACGGCCAGCGAGCCGGCCATGGCCGAGGCCATCGCCAGCCTGGCGCAGGTGCTCTGCGGCGCGCGCCGCGCCGCCTTCTGGCTGGCCGGGCCCGAGCGGCCGCCGCGCCCCCAGGAGGCCACGGTGACGCCGGCTGGCGCGAAGTTCGAGCGGGTCCCGGAGGACGAGGCCCGGGCGCTGGCCCGGTCCGGCGACGGCTTCGTCACGGCCTTCGGGCCGCCGGGCGCCGAGACCGGGTGGCTGGCCGTGGCGGAGGTGCGCTTCCCCGGCAACCTGGACCACTACCGCCACCTCGCCGAGATGCTGGCGCAGGCCGGGCACCTCGCCATCCTCAACGCCCGCCAGCTCCGCGGGATGCTCCCCATCTGCTTCGGGTGCAAGAAGATCCGCGACGACAGCGGCCTGTGGAACCGCATCGAGGAGTACATCGCGGCCCACTCCGGCGCGACCTTCACGCACGGGCTCTGCCCGGACTGCCTGGACAAGCTCTATCCGAGCGAGTGAGGCGCGGCCCGCCCGGGGCCCCCGGCCCGGTCTGTCGGGGCGCCCGGCCGCTCGCACCTTGCGCGCGGGCCCGCCCGGGCCCACCTGAGGGGCGTCCGCGGGGGCCGACCGCCCGGCCTGCCGCGGGGAGGCGTCCGATGGACCGCGACGTGCTCTCCGACGTGCTGTCGTCGGCCGGGCTCTGCGCCGGCGTGACCACCCTGGCCGAGTGCGCGCCGCCGTGGGCGGTGGAGGTGCCTGCCGCCGCGGAGGTGGCCGCGGCGCTGCTGCCGGGGGCCGACCACGCCATGGCCTTCCACGCGGTGGTGCGCGGCGCCTGCTGCCTCACGCCGGCCGGCGGCGCGCCGGTGCCCCTGGCCGCGGGGGCGCTGGCCATCCTCCCCCGCGGCACGCCCCACCTCCTCTCCAGCGAGCCCGGCCTCCGCGGCGAGGCCGACCACCGCGGGGGCGAGCCGCCGCCGCGCCGCCTCCGCCGCGGCGGCGCGGCGGGGGGCGCGACTCCGGCCCTGGTGCTGAGCGGCCTCCTCGGCTGCGAGGCGCGCCCCTTCGACCCCGGCCTGGCCGCCCTGCCGCCGGTGCTCACCGCCACCGCCGCCGAGGGCGGCGAGCGGCTGGCCGCGCTGCTGGCGCTGGCGGGCCAGGCGCTCGACGGCGCCGGCCCCGAGGCGGTGGCGGGCGTGGCGCGCCTGGCGCCGCTGCTCCTCCCCGACCTGGTGCGCCGCCACCTGCCCGGGCTCCCGCCGGGCCAGGCCGGCCTGCTGGCCGGCCTCCGCGACGAGGCCACCGGGCGGGCGCTGGCCCGGCTGCACGCCATGCCGGCCGAGGCCTGGACGCTGCAGCGGCTGGCGCGCGAGGCCGGGCTCTCGCGCTCGGCGCTGGCCGAGCGGTTCGCCCGGGTGGTGGGCGAGCCGCCCATGCACTACCTGGCCCGCTGGCGCATGCAGCTGGCGGTGCGGCGCATCGCCGAGGGGGCGAGCGTGCTGGCCGCCGCCGCGGGCGTGGGCTACCGCTCGGAGGCCGCCTTCAGCCGCGCCTTCCGCCGGACGGTGGGGGCGCCGCCGGCGGCCTTCGCGGCGGCGCGGCGGCAGGCCGCCGGCTCACCCGCGCGCGGCCGGCGCGGTGGCCAGCCGGCGGAAGTCGAGCGCCATGGCGACGCGCCAGCGCAGGATCATGCCCAGGGCCAGCAGGAAGAAGATGGCGCCGGTCTGGGGGAGGGAGACGAACTGCTCGACCCAGGCGCGCAGGGCGAAGCGCACCACCACCAGGCCGACCAGGATCCACATGAAGGCCGATGACCGCTCCAGCAGGATCTCGTTGCCGCGCCGGACCAGGCGCGAGGCGCGCGAGACCGGGATGGCCAGCACCGCCGCGCCCAGGGCGAAGGCGGCGGCGGCCCAGCTCCAGGGGATGCGGCAGGCGGGGACCACGAACATGGCCAGGCCGGTGCTCATGCCGAGGGGCGGGGCCACGATGCGGCGCATGGTCATGGGCCGGCTGGTCTCGCGGAGCCGCCACAGGATCATCACCACGGCGCCACCGAAGGTGGCGAAGACGATGAAGGCGGTGCGGTAGGGCGCGAGGGCGGCGAGGTCCATCGGCGCCCATGCATAGGCGGGCGGGGGCCGCCCGGCACGTCCTTCGACACCCCGACAGGGCCGAGCGGCGGGCCGCGCGGCGGAACCCCGAGCCGGAGCGCGGGGTTCCCGCGATCCGTGCGGGTGCGGCGAGGCGCTTGCCAGGCGGACGGCGCGCCTTACGTTGGCCCCGAACGCCATGTCCAGCCCGCTCGTCTTCCGCTGCCGCGCCTGCGGCGCCATGAACCGCATCGCCCTGGTCGCCCCGGGGCGGGAGCCCATCTGCGGCCGCTGCAAGGCCGACCTCGACACCTCGGGGAAGCCGGCCGAGGTGGGCCTCGACGGCCTGGCGCGGGCGGTGGCCGCCTCGCCGGTGCCGGTGCTGGTCGACTTCTGGGCCCCGTGGTGCGCGCCCTGCCGGGCCTTCGCCCCGGTGCTGGAGCGGTACGCCCGGGAGCAGGCCGGGCGCCTGCTGGTGCTCAAGCTCGACACCGAGGCGCACCCGGAGGCCGGGGCGCGCCACGGCATCCAGGCCATCCCCACCCTGGCGGCGTTCCGCGGCGGGCGCGAGGTGGACCGGGTCTCCGGCGCGCTGCCGCTCGACGAGCTGCGCCGCTTCGGCGCCACGGCGGCGGCGGCGGTCGGGTAGGAAAGGTGGCGGATCGGGACTGTACGGGCGTACAGTCACGGCATGCGCCTCCTCTTCCTCTCCGACACACACCTCGGCTTCGACCTGCCCCGCCGGCCGCCGCGCCCCGGCGAGCACCCCGCGCGCCCGCGGCGCGGCGCCGACTTCTTCGAGACGCTGGAGGCGGCCCTGGCGCCGGCCCGCCGCGGCGAGGTGGACGCGGTGCTCCACGGCGGCGACCTGCTCTACCGCAGCCGCGTGCCGGCCTGGCTGGCCGACGCGGCGCTGGCGCCGCTGCGGCAGGTGGCCGAGGCCGGGCTCCCGGTGCTGCTGGTGCCGGGCAACCACGAGCGCGGGCAGCTGCCGTACCCGCTCCTGGCGCGCCACCCGCGCCTCCACCTCTTCGACCGGCCGCGCACCGTGCTGCTGGAGGCGGGCGGCCTCCGGGTGGCGATGAGCGGCTTCCCCTACGCCCCGGAGGTGCGGGCGAGGTTTCCGGCGCTCCTGGCCGAGGCCCGCTGCGGCGCGCCGGAGGCCGACCTGCGCCTGGTGGTGATGCACCAGTGCGTCGAGGGGGCCACCTGCGGCCCGGGCTGCTTCACCTTCCGCGGCGCCCCCGACGTGGTCCGCCGCGAGGACCTCCCGCGCGACGTCGCGGCGATCCTGTGCGGCCACATCCACCGGCACCAGGTGCTCGGCGGCGAGGGGCCGCCGGTGATCTACGCGGGCTCCACCGAGCGGACCAGCGCCGCCGAGGCGGGGGAGGAGAAGGTGGCGCTCATCGTGGAGCTGGAGCGGGGCGGGCTGGGCGGGGTGAGGGTGATCCCGATGCCGGAGCGGGCGGTGCCGGAGCGGAGGCGGTGGGCCGCGGATCGGCGCTCGACGGGGTCGGCGGCCTCGAGCCGTGGAACGCGCCCCCTCACCCCGGCCCTCTCCCCCTCCGGGGGAGAGGGGGGAGATGCGACCCCGACCTCGACCTCGACCTCGACCCCGACCCCGACCTCGACCTCGACCCCGACCCCGACCTCGACCCCGACCCCGACCCCGACCTCGATCCCGACCTCGAT
>WBZM01000775.1_pt1 | contig 38800 bp, 36 predicted proteins | sample 5204271 | NCBI WGS metagenome assembly WBZM01 (sample SAMN12344346, study PRJNA552823) | activated sludge metagenome | biome: Activated sludge suspended growth; feature: Nitrification reactor; material: Wastewater; isolation source: activated sludge from nitrification reactor of wastewater... | reverse complement strand
CGCGCTGCCGTCTTCCTGCCTGTCGACTGCTTCTGCTTCGTCATGCGGCGATGCTGCCGAGCTGACGCGCCCGCGGTCCAGAGCGCTCAGGCGGGTGCCCTGGAGGGGTTACACACCAAACATCCGGGGGTGTCGATCGATCTGGAGATCGACGGGCGTCGCCCCGACGCCGATGGCGGCTTCGACATCGCGATCGTGGCGGAGAAGTTGAAGGACACGGACGACTTCATCGCGCGCGAGGTCCGTCCGACGACCAGAAAGCTGCTGTTCGCGAGCCCGCGTTATCTGAAGGAGCGCGGCAAGCCTCGCGGGCTCGAGGAGCTCGCTCGTCACGACTGCATCGTGACGAGCGCAACGGACGGCCACGCAACCTGGACGCTCGCCCAGGGCCGCACGAAGCGACGGTTCACCTTTGCGCCGCGCCTCTACGTGAGCGAGTTCGCTGCGGCCTATCGAGCGGTGCTTGCGGGCGTCGGCGTCGCCCTGCTCCCGGAGTCGCTGTGCGCCGAGGACGTGAAGAAGAAGCGAATGGCTCGAGTTCTGGAAGGCTGGGAAGGGGATGCTGCCGGTGTCTCTCTGCTCTACCGTGCGCGTCGGTCTCTCACCGCGGCGGTACGCACCTGCGTCGACCACCTGCTCGCGGAGCTTCCCGCCGCTCGTTTGGTCCGCGTCGCTCGCGAGGATTGAGTGGTCTTGGCTACGGCGGGCCCGCCCCACGCGCCGCTCGGGTGGCGCGCCAGGTAGCCCCCCGACGACCTCCTGCCGGAATGCTGCGAGACAGCCATTGCAGGGGGCCAGGGGGTCGGCGGTGGCCCGCAGCGCGGCACCAGCCCAACCAGGAGCACGTCGATGGTCCGTCTCCCCGTCACGCGCGCGCCTCCATCATCCAGCATGCGGCGGTGAACCGCACTTCGCCCCCTTGAACGTAGGGCGTGAAGGCAGGCCGGACCGCCGCGATGACACGAGCCCGGCACTCGTCGTCTGCTTGCTGGAGAGCTCTGCCGACGGGGCCGAGCTGCGAGACGTCACCAGGGCGCCTTCGGGCATCGTGCAGGGCACATCGATCGGCTCGATTCCAACGGCGTGCCATCCGCCATTTGGGAGTATCTCCCGAACGCGGTCGCGGTCCGCAAACGCAAATTGACCTGGCTCGTTCGGCTGGCGACTCGGTAGCTGCGGCAGGAGCGGAGCAGCAGCGTGTTCAGCCGTCGTCATGAATGGATTCTCGGCTGCGCCTCTCCAGGCGATGAAACGAACAGCTGCTCCTGGCGCCGCTGCGCGGCGCAGGTTCGCGAGGGCCTCGACGGGGACGTCGAAGAACATCACGCCGAAGCGGGAAATGAGGAGATCGAAGCTCGCACGGTCGAAGGGATGGGTCTGAGCGTCTGCGCGAACATAGGTGACGGCGACGTCCTCGAGGCTCGCGCGCTCTCGTGCTCGGGAGATCATCGGCTCCGAGATGTCCACGCCGGTACACGCGCCGCTCCCTCCGAGGCGGTGCGCCAGTGCGACCGTGGTGCTGCCCGTCCCGCAGCCGACATCCAGCACGTGGTGGGGCTTCAGCTCATCAGATCGGTTGGACGCCACGGGCTGCGACGGCTGTTCGATCCCTCCGTGCTCGAACGGCTCGCGCTCATCGGGCTCGGTCGAGCGGCGGGGTTCTCGCTCGATGAGATCGGTGCGATGCTCACGGCCGATGGGCGTCAGCGCATCGACCGCGCCAAGTGAGGGCGCCCCCGACGTGCGGTGGGACCGCGCCAAATCAGCGCCGCGACGGTCAGAAGGGAGGAGTCGTTCGAGCTCGTTCCGCGGCCGGCGCCCGAGGGGACCATCGGCGTCGCTCCGAAGCCCGCGCTGCAGGGCCGAGGAGAGCAGCAACACGAAGGGGGCCGCGTGAGCGGCCCCCTGACCAAGGGCTCCGTGTGCGGCGCAGCCTGCAAACGCTCTCGGTAAACGCTTCTGGGACAGATTCGGATGTTCGTACTGACCCACGAAGGCGCTCGCAATGCGAAGCCGAGAACTTGGAGCGCACGCGCTGGGACAGATTCGCCGCTTCGCACTGTCCCATCGTGGGTCCGTCGCCTCGGGATCGAGTGCCCTCGGGACACGTTGAGCGAAGGCGAGGCGTCCCGGCTCCACGCTGGACTGTAGCGGCGAAGCGAGCCTGAGTGGTGGCTGCATGGACCAGGCCCCGCAGCCCGACGCCACCGCTGAGATCGCGCACGAGGAACGACGTGCCGACGTGCAGCGCCGTATGGACGAGGTGGCCGGCGTGCTCGCAGAGACCCTGCTCGGCATGTGGCGCGCGAAGCACCGGGCCGAGCGTCGTGGGGAACCCTGGCCGCCGCCCGAGCCTCCGAAGCCGGAGCCGCCTCGCACCTCGGGGCTGATCGAGAAGCCGAAGGGGCCTCCGCGCCGAGTCTTCCGCGAGCTCGAGGCCCGAGATGAACTGGTCGCGAACATGCTGCTGGAGATGACCTGGTTCCCCACGTCGGAGCTCTGGCTCGAGCCCCCGGGCGGAAAGCGGACGCGCGTCGTCCTCGAGCACTGCCGGGTCGTCATCGGCGTCGCGGTACTCGACGAGTACGGCGACGCCGCGGTGCTGCGGGCGCTCGCGGTGCGCGCGACCTGTCGGCGCCAGAAGCACGGCCGCGCGCTCGTCGAGTACATCGTGCGGCACGCGTACGAGGACGGCGTCGGCCGCATGTACGCCGTCAGCGCGACGCACTGGTTCGTCGAGGCAGTCGGCTTCGAGCTTCGCAAGCGCACGATGTTGCCCGAGGACGCGCGTCGCCTCCCGGGCATCATCGACGCGCCCAGCAACGCCTTCGTCTTCGAGCTGACGCCGACCCAGAACGGGCGTCGCGTGCCACGACGGAGCGTGCCTCGCTCGGCGGTCGAGGCCCTGTTGACCCGGTCCGAACTGAAGGCAGCGCGCTGAAGCCGAGCGATCTCGGACTCGCCGATGAGCGCCACCAGGGCGCCCACGTTGGCCCAGGGCGCGCCGAAGGCGTGGACCCGGGCGTGGGGTGCGGACGCGGGCAGCAGTGCGCCCGTGGGCGCGACGGGCGGGCGGTTCATGACGCTCGCCCGCCCTTCAGGCGGCGACCCGCCTCGGTGAGCCGGTAGCGTTGCAGTCGGCTCTTGGGTTTGTCGGGACGGGTCATCTCGACCAGACCCAGGGCCAGGGCGGGCTTCAGGTACGCCTCGCGGAAGTGGTCCTCGTGCTTGAGCCCCAGCGCTCGTTGGACCTCCTGTCTCGACAGCTCGCCCGTCATCACGCCGAGGAGCTTCGCGACTTCCCCGGTGACTTCCCCGGTGACTTCCCCGGCGACTTCCCCGGTAGGCTGAGGAACCGCCGCGCCGCGTGGCTCCGGCAGGAACGTCGCGAACGACTTGTGGGCGCGGTCGTTCGTGTTGATCGGTGCGGCGTGCCCGAGCGCCTGCCACTCGCGCTGCATCATCCGTAGCCCGGTGCCCGCCTGCTCACACATCCCGATACGGCGGATGGCCATCGCGATGGCGGGGTTGCGCACGTCCTTCTCGCCGGGGTCGAGCAGGTGCTTCTCGTCGGCGAAGCTGTCGCCCGGGTTCCAGAACTTGATGCCGTCCGTGAAGAACTCGATGACGGCCTTGCGCGAGTGGTCACCGTAGTCCTGGTGGATCAGCAGGTTCATCGCGGCCTCACGGAAGACGCGGAAGCCTGCGGGCGCGTCGCGCCGCTCGAGCGTGGCCGGGTCGATGTCCCTGAACGTCTTGGGCATGAAGAAGAGGTACTTCGCGAGGAGCTGCTGCCAGGTCTCGATGATGTTCACCTCGCTCACGAGGCGATCGATCCAGCGCGTCTCGTCGAAGTCCTCCGTGCTGGCGTAGCCGAGGAACCTCACGTCGAGGACCGGCTTCGGGATCAGGTTGCGCACCCCGCGCAGCGAGCCGAACAGGGCCACCGCACCGCGCGTCGGGAGCAGCTTGCCGCTCTCCTTCACGAGATAGCCCCACTCGTAGAGGAACTCGTGGTGCGGCTGCTCGACGTCGAAGCCGGGGTTCGTCGCGTGGAAGCGGTCGCGGTACCACTTGAGGCTCGCCGAGTGAAAAACCTCGTCGAGGTCGACGCGCGTGAAGGGCTCGCCGTCCCAGCGATCTGCGGAGGCGTCGCGCAGCATGCGCTCGATCTCGTGCTGCTGGGCGCGGTAGTCGCCGCCGCCCTTGCGCAGAAACGTTCGGCGGATGTCGCCGTCGAGGTAGACGGGCTTGCGCGGGCGCGGGTTCTCGGCAACCTGAAAAGCGAGGACCACCTTGCCGTCGTGCTCGTAGCGGTGCTCCGAGACGTCGACGTCGTGGCTGATCTTCTGCCCGGCGTGCAGCACCGAGAGGAAGTCGTTCTGCACCTTGTCGGGCTCGGTGACGCCGCTCACCTCGAAGCGCTCGCCGTCCTGCGTGACGCCGAGCACGATCCAGCCGCCGCGCGTGTTGGCGAAGGCCGAGACGGTCTCGAAGACCGACTTCGGCAGCGCGCTCTTGCTGGCCTTGAACTCGGCGCCGGTCCACTCGCCGGAGTGCAGTAGGTCCTCGAGGGAGGGCTTGGTCATGGGTGCCACCTTGCATCCATCACCAGCCCTCCAGAAGTGCCTCGCGCTGCTCGGGCGTGCCCACAGACGACGACTCGGCCGCCTTGCGCAGCGACTTCAAGTACGGGCGCGTGTCACGTTCGTCGTCGAGTACATCCACCACCTTCTTGATCGCCGCTCGACTGCGGACGATCGCGAAGATGGTCGCCAACGAAGCGTTCTGCTCCTCGAGCAACCGTGCCATCGCCTTGGCAAGGCGCTCGCACTTGTCCCAGTCTCTCCAGTACGAGGACGCTGGCGCGTACTCCCGGACCCACTCCCACTCGTCGTACTCGAGCCGCGAGTTGCCGGCCGCGTCGTAGGTGGGTTGGAAGCTCGCGGCGAAGAGGGGGGACACCAAGTTGCCCTCCCAGAACGCCAGCGTCAGACCGAATGCAGCCACCCGCGTCGGGAATGCACTGGCGCCGAGAGCTCCAGCCTTCCACACCGTCGCGAGGCGCCCTTGGGTGTACTTCGGACTGACGAAGCGGCTGCCCAGCTCGAGGTCGGCGTGCGATGGAGCCGAGAGGCTCTCAAGCCACTCCAGAACGGTGTCGCGTTGACCACCGAGAGCAGACCGCCACGGCCACGAGAGCTGAAGTTGGCCCGACGCGATTGCGGAGAGGCCTCGAAACACCGCCGCCTTTCCTCCGAACCGGAGGAGAGCGTCCACCGATACCTCGCGTCCCGAGGCAATAATCGCGTCGCCGATCGCATCGCGCTCCTCCTCCGAGAGATTCATGCCCCCGAGCTGAGAGAGAACCTCGCCACTTTTGTTCCCAACCCGGCTCCAAAGCACCGAGGACGCCGCGAGTTGAGGATTCGCCCCCACGATCGTCGGCAGATACGGAGCCTGCGCATCGCTGAAGGATTCGAGGTCGGCCGGAGCGAGAAGGAGCACGGCAGCGCGAAGTAGCCGTTCTCCAACCTCCGTCAACGCGCCACCCAAGAGCGCCAGAACAAGCGCAACCCCCTCCGTTCGAGAGTCCCGAAAGAGCTCTCGCGTCTGCTCCTCAAGCGCCGGAGCAATCGGCGTGAGGTCGCCCGCGCGATGCCCGGCGAGGTCTTGAAGCAGCTCGCGTCGCGCGGCAGCACCGGCCTCCGAGCTAGCCCGTTCGAACACCATGCGGACGAGTCGACTGCGCACGCCGACGTCGAGATCCTTCGCGTTCACGACGCTCGCAAGAGCGGTTCGCGCTGAAGAGCCGGGGGCGTGCCATGCGCCGAAGATCGGGACTAGACCCGGTACCACGCCACGCGAAGCATTGGCACCTGCGGCAGCGTCGAGCCACGAGCGAAACGTCGAGTCACCTCGCTCGGTCGCCTCAAGAAAGACCTCCACCCATGCATCCACAGGCGCGGGGCTTCGAAGGTCGAGAACGAGCGCCGCGCCGGCGCTCTTCCGAAACTGGGATGATGGGACCGCTCGCGGGACGGCCTGGAGGTCCATCAGAGCACCTGCCACCGAGCGGGGCATCAGTGCGCCAGTGCAGAAGGAGAATCGCGGCCACAGCTCCCACAACCGAAGGATCGCGCGTTCGAGTTGGACGGCGTTCTCCACAGTCACGATTACGGGGCGGGCCTGTCCGAGCACAGCTCCAACGAGCGCGGCGCCCGTAGTCTGTTCTGCAAATCCATCAACGTTGCCGGAACCGAGATCTTCCTCCAGCTCGATAGCCGCCGTTGCGGCGGTCTCGACGCCATCTTGTTGCGGCCGCCGGAGCTTCGAGACGAGGCCCGAGGCGGAGGTCTGCGCGAGCTGCTCGCGAGACAACAGGAGCGAGTGCGTCCACACGCAGCCGGGGCGCTGCATCTCGGGTGCGTACCAAGTCTTCGCAAAGACGAAGAACTCACTCCCCGGCAAGGGGTATCCCGTGAGGTACTCGTCAAAGCCTGGCTGCATCGCGGGCCCGGACATGTCGCTCAGGATCAGCATCGCCCTAGCAGAGTCCGCGCTGAGAGACACCGAGCTGCTCAGTAGGCGATGACCATCGCGATAGCCGTGAATCGCCTGATGGATGGTCAGGGAAGCCATGGCCTACCGCTCCTCCAAGAGCCACGCGATCGGCCTGGTAATGTCCTGACTGACTTCGCTACCGTGGAGCACCTTGATTCGCTTCAAGGCGTCGTCGAGACCGAGCAGTGCGCTCTTCTGCTCCGCCACCGTGATGTCACCTCCTTGGGCGCTCACACCGAATACCGTGTGCTCAAGGCGGTCATCGTTCGAATCCAAGAACTGCCGCAGGAGCGGCAATTCGCGCTTGAGGTACTCGTGCGGCGTCCCTGTGAACGATGCCTTCTCGACGAGATCCCATGCCGAGATGACCACCGCCACTCGCACCTTTCTTGCGACGCTTTCGAGGGCGAACTGGAGAAGTTCAATAAGAGCCACCTGCGTCGGCAGCTTCTCGATCGACCAGGGCTCGATGGCAGGCTTCTGGGCGTTCCCGCCAGCGGCGTCAGTCCCGGCGCGCTGGGGAGGCGCGGGAGGCGCACCATCAAGCACGGCGCTGAGCTGCCGCGAGTATGAAAGCCGTGTGCCTTCCTTCACCCGAGCATGAACAAACAGCACAAGTCCCGTCGCGCGCTGGATGTTCTCGTGGTGCTCCACGCCGATCTTTCGGTCGCGGAGCTGCTGCTCGAAGCCCTCCCCCGAGAGATCGGGCACGGTGAGTTCGAACTCGGTGGTACCGCTCGCAAGGCTGAGATTCACCACCTGTTCGTGTTCAAGCTTGGTGCGCTGCACCTGCGAGCACTTCTGCCAGTCTGCCGTGATCTGATGGAGGTAGGTCCGGTCGACGCTGAGCCCCTTAAGCTTCAGGCGCGTTTCGCTGCTCCGCTCGTCCAGCACATGCCAGAGCGCAGCAAGGAACGTCGTCTTCCCCGAACCAGGTAGCCCCATGAAGAGCAGGTGGGCTGCCGCACTCACGACTCCCTCCCTGCGGAGTATCGCCATCCGTACTTCGCGAACTCTCGCGCATCGCGCGGAGGGATGCCTTGAGAGACTGCGCCTGCGCCCAATTCAACGGGCGTCGTCCAAGCAGTGAATGCCTCGGCCAAGCCGTCGTTCAGAGAATCCGACTCGACTTCGGGCCGCGCGGCGATACGCCGGAAGCCGAGGTGGGGAACACGATCGCCAAACTTCGCTCTGAGCTTCGTCTCCGTCGAGTTCAGGAACTGGACAGCAGCGTCCCCCGCCTCGACGACGCGGTCGAGCTTCGAGAAGACGAACTCCACTCGGCAGCGGGTTCCGATCATCTTCGCGTCAAGGAAGCTCTCGAGGATGCTTGACGCATCCGTCTGCGCATTCAACCTCTGCTCGTTGACAGCGAGGCGTGCGCCATCCACGAGGACGACGATCGTGTTCGCGCGATGGAGGAAGGTCAGGCGCTCCGTGTCCTCCCGCGAGAACTTCGCAAGCCGAAACAGCTCCCCCGAGATCGCAGAGAGCAGGACATGGCGCCGCTCCGCGCCGGGGGCCGTTCCGCGCACCGCGAGGTGGTAGTACGCAGCTTCGTCGGAGACCGGCGTGTGAGGTGTATCAGGGTGCGCGCCGCCGGAGGCGAGGCGGTTCAGGTGGCAGATCTGCTCGAATCCAAGCAGCGAGCGGGATCCCGCGAAGTGAAATCCAGCGAAGGGGCCCGCACTCCACCGCTCATAGAGGGAGGCAAGCAGCGTTGTCTTCCCGCTCTCGGACGCACCGGCGAACACCACGAGGTGAGCCGGCGAACGCAGGGTCACCGCCTCGGCGTCCTCGTTGCTCAGCTCGGTGCCTGGGTAGACGTCGATGAACGCCGGCGCGGCCTCCTCGACCGGGGCGTTGGCGGCAACTGCTTCTGTGGCAGGAGCTTCGGCCATATCAGCTCACTCCTCCGCTGCTGCGAGGGTACGCAGCAAGATGGCTTCCACGTAGGCCTGCTTCGCCACCGCTTCCGGCGAGAGCGACTTCGTGGCAGCAATGCCGCCAGTCTTCTCGAAGTACTGCTGCCAACTCGCCGTGCCGCTCTTCGCCCGCTGCAACAGCGCATGCGTCAAGGGCGCGAGGTCCAGCGCGCGTTCGGGCAGGTCCGTGGTCCGCGTCTTCGCCCAATCGTCGGAGACCGCGTTCACGTACACGCTAAGCGCCTGTTCCTTGCTCCTCCCCTTGGTCGAACTCACTACCCTCTCGAGGAACGCAGCGACTTCACGAGGTCCCAGTGCGGCGTCGGTAAGGTCGGCCAGCTCCCATCCGGCGGTGAGAGGCACCTCATCTTTCAACGCACTCCACGGCTTGTGGAGGTCCCGACTGCAGCCGCCTTCCAGCCACCACAGAATGTTGGTCTCTTCGTCGGCGCATCGAAGATCGTGTGCGGCATCGGCGAGTGCGCTCTCGGAGCGCTGGACTGCCTTCAAGACGGTCTGAAAAGCAGTCACGAAACTCTGCTTCAGATTGTTGGGGTCGGGCTGGACCGCTGCGATCGTCTGCGAAAGGGCCTTCTCCTCCTCGGAGGAAAGGAGAGTCGACTCGAAGCCCTTTCGGCGTCGCTGACTCCTCGCCAGTTCCTGGAGAGCGGAGAGCACCTCCATGCTCATCTCCTCCAGAGGCCCATCCGCGACGCGGAGGCGTGAAGCAGCAAGCGCAACACCAGCGAGAATGGGCGTGCGCGCGTCGTCCTCTTCGGCGCCGCTCAAAACATTGATGAGCACGGCACCAGCGAGCACTCGCTGTTCGAGCTCGTTGTTGCGCTGCGGGAATGCCGGGTCGTGCTTGCGAAACTCCGCCAAGAAGGCTTCGCGCGACGTGACCTCCGGCAGCCCCTGGAAGATGCGAACCGTCTCGAGAACCGCGTCGGCGGAGAGAGAGACGCTCCACGTCTCGACGCCAGCCCAGCGGCTCTTGAGCACGTCACCTTTCGGCTCGATGCTGACCAGCCGGTACCACTCTGCGAAGTTCTTGTGCATGTCCATGGGCGCTACGCTCCAACCAGCGGGCTACGAAAAGGGTTCAGTGGCGCCCGGTCGTCATGGCGCTTCTCGGTCTCGTCCCACAGGTCCGCGAGACGCCGCGCATCTACCGCCCGTTGGAAGACCTCGAGGAAGACAGTGTTCGGAGGCAGTGCATCGTCTCCCTCGCGCATAAGTCCGAGCTTCAGCGCGATCTGGTAGCGATCGAGCGTCGGAAGTCGGAGAAAGCGGAACGTGAGCCGCTGCTTGTGGTCTTCGGAGTTGGGGCTCGAGTCAACGGCCAATGGTGCCGGCGCCGCTACCTGCTCGGCGACAGTCTGAGCGCTCCCGGCAAGTACCCCCGTGGGGACCTCCGGGCTCGCAACGGGATTGCGGCGCGGGAACCCAGACCACTTGTACTCCCGGTGCTCCTTGCCGGTGTTGGGATCGTGGTCCGCAACGAACTTCGTCTCAGCCTGATGCCAACGCCGATGGTGCAAGCGCAGGCCGATGGAGTCCTCGTCGCGCCGCCCGATCTCCAGCACGTTGTAGGTGGGAAGCCACGCGGGCTCGCGGCGGTCGGGATGCGTTGCGCCAGCGACGAGGCGGACCTTCTCGTTGATCACGTCTACGCGGTGGGCGTGCTTGTGCCCGAAGAGCTGGATGTGAACCCTGGACTTCAAGAGGTCTTCGACAGGGTCCTGGTCGCGGAACCAGTCCGGCGGATGGTGACAGAGCGTCAGATAAAGAACGCCGTCTTCGCGCCGAACGCCAGCGTAGGCCGTTCCAAGAACCATCCTGTTTCTGTCGTCCTCGGCGTTCGACACATACGCGCTGCACAACCCACGCATGCGAATCGTCGTGCCGCACGAGAGCCGGAGATCGCGTTGCCAGAAGGGCCTCTTGTCGGAGACGTCACACTCGTAGGGCTGGGCGAAGACGTTGTACTGCGCCAAGGGGGCGAGCAGCGCATTCGCCGAACCAGTGTGGGTGAAGTACTCGCGGAGCTTCGCGTCGATCGCGGCCCCATCGAGCCCACGCATGGTCTCGTGAATCATCTTGGTGATGAGGTCTGCGGCGAGTCCTCGGTCGACGTCATGGTTGCCTGGAACGACCGCGACCTTCTGTTCCTCGCATCCGACGGCTTCGCAGACCTTGCGCAGCCACTCGGCCGCGTGTTGGTACTCCTCCTTCTTCCCGGAGAAGGCGATGTCGCCCGTGACCAACACACCATGCGCTGCACCGAGCTTCTTCGTCACCGCTTCGACGTCGCGGAGAAGCTCGTCACGAACGGTCTGGTCGACGTCATGCACGTTGCCCGACGCGCGGGTGAAGTGGATGTCCGAGAGATGAACGAGGACGAGCTTCTCCGTCATACGTCGAGCCCCGCGCCGTTCTTTCGGAGCCACTCCTTCCGCTCGCGGAAGTCGGGCATCACCTTGTCGACCTCGTTCCAGAACGCGTCCGTGTGGTCGCGATGGTGGAAGTGGCAGAGCTCGTGGACAACGACGTAGTCGATGATGGTCTGCGGAGCCATCATGCACTTCCAGTGGAAGGCGAGCTTTCCTCCGGGTGAACAGGATGCCCAGCGGAGGCCCAGCTCCTTCACCTCGATGCCAGCCGGCTCGACCCCTACCTTGGGTGCGAAGTAGCCGACGCGTCTGCGCAGCCGCTCGAGACCCTTCGCGACGTAGAAGTCACGGAAGGCCGTCTTGGCCGCAGCGATCTCGCCTTGCTCGACGAGGTCTCGTCGCAGCGTGAACCGGCCGTTCCTCATCTGGAGGGCATCGTCCTGATCACTCACGAGCAGGAGGCGATACGCACGCCCCAGGTACAAAAAGCCTTCCCCGTTCTTGTACTCGCGGAGCACGCGCGTGGCGTTGAGATCCCGCCACTCGGCAAGGCCTTGGTAGATCCAGTAGTGCTTCGACTCAACGATGCTGGCGACCTGTTCGTCGTCGGCCCACTCAGGGGCGCGAACCACCACGCTCCCATCGCGCTCGATGATGATGTCTGCCGTCGAACGCCGACTCCGAATCACGTCGTAGGTAATGCCGTTGTCGTGGGTCACGGGCTCAACCTCCCTTCCTCAAGTCCGAGTCACGCTTCTCGGCGAGCTTGACGATCTCGACCGCGAGCCGCTCATGCTTAGCGTTGAGCGCCGGGAGGTTCGCAAGGAGAATCTCGGTGTCGATGTTCCCGCGAAGCTTCTTCACCTCGATGGGCTTCTTCCAGAAGTCGAGAACGCCGATGGTGTCCTGCAGCATCTCCACGATGCGCAGCATGAGCTTCTTGAGCGGCGCGCGTTCGTCAGATGGCACCGTGCCGCCGTCGTAGGCGAGCTGCAGAACGTAGTCGTAGAAGGTGGTCGCCTCCTTCGTGAGGCCCTCGACGACATCGGTGCGTCCGACGATTGCGTCCTTGCGGAGTTGCTCCAGGTCGTCGGCCAGGGACTTCCAGCTGTCCCGGTGCTGCTCAATGAGCTTCTCCAGCTTCTCGCTCAGCTTGGTATAGAAGGCCGGGTCTTCGTCGAAGTGGACAGTGCAGTGCTTGCGAATGGCGTGCTCCATCTCGCTCGCCTTCGCCTCGTCGTTCCCCTTCGAGTGCCTCTGTACGTGCGAGATGAACTCGTCGGATAGCAGCTCGACAGGGGGGATCTTCGGGTTGATGCCCAGGTCGATGAGGTGCTCGTTGATGAGCGCCTTCACCTTCTCGCCGGCGTCGGCGATGTCCAAGGAGTCGTCCTTGTAGCGCTCCTTCACCATCCGCAGGAGGTAACCGAAGCGCCGGGCCGCGCCGCGGTACGGGTGACCCGCGGGGTTCGGCAGGATGAGGTTGAGGCTCTGGAGGAACTTCTTGAGGTAGACCTCGAGATCGGCGCGGCGCTTGATGTCCTTCATCGCGGAGACGGCGGCGTGGATCACCGCCACCTCAGCTTCCGGCGCGCCCAAGCTTCCTTTGATGAAGGCCTCGATGTTGACCACGCCCGCGGCCACGAAGTGCTGGAGCAGCCGTTGGTAGCGCTCTTCGAGTATGGGCATCTCGCTGAGCACGCTCTTGAGGCCGTCGTGGATGTCCTGCGCGTCCTCCTCCGAGTAGATCGAAAGGGCCGAGGTCAGATGGTTCGCGAGGCCGATGTAGTCGACGATGAAGCCGCGGTGCTTGTTGGTGGCCACGCGATTCACGCGAGCGATGGCCTGCAGCAGGTTGTGCTCGCGCAGCTTCTTGTCGATGTACATCACCTGCTCGATCGGCGCGTCGAAGCCGGTGAGCAGCATGTCGCAGACGATCAGAAACGCGATGCCGGTGAGCGCCTTGTCGTGGTCTTCGAAGTCGAAGGGCCGGCAGAAGTTCTCGACAGCGTTCCAGCGCTTGGCTTCCTTGCGGGATTCGGTGATCGCCGCCGGCTCGTTGGTGGGGTCTGAGGACACGACGACGGCGGCCTTCAGAAACTCGATGCGGCGGATCAGCTCATGGTCAGGTTCGGGCTTGAGCTTCTCTCGGTCGACCCGCTCTCGAAGCGCCTGGCGAATCGCCTTCTGGTAACGGAGCGCCGCCAGCTTCGAGTGGCATACGACCTGCGCCTTGAAGCCATCCGGCAAGATGTTGTCGACGTAGTGTGCGACCAGGTCTTTCGCGATGGCCTCGATGCGCTTCTCTGCTTCGAGGAGGTCGCCCGTGGCGCCGTACTTCTTCTTGATGGCGAGGATCTCCTCCTCGCTGCGCTCCTTGAAGAGGTCTTCGAACTTCGTGTCGAAGCCGTGCTTGTCCTTGATGGCGGTGTCCGCCGTGCGGCCTTCGTAGAGAATCTGAAGCGTGGCGCCGTCATGGACGGCGTCCATGAGCTTGTAGGTGTCGATGTACTCGCCGAAGCGCTTCACCGTGCGCTTGGTGCCGTGCTGCTCGGTGATGAGCGGCGTTCCGGTGAACGCGATACGAGTGGCGTTCGGGAAGGCCTCGAAGACGTTGTCGCCCAGATCCGAGCCCTGCGTTCGGTGCGCCTCGTCGATCATCAAGAGGATGCGTTCCGAGGGGTTCACGACCCCGAAGGACTTGCTCGACGGGATTGCCCGGTAGGGCGTGGCGGCCGCGTCTGCCACTTTGAGCAGCTCGGGCGCGGGGATTGGCTTCCCCCCGTAGGTGAGGGCCTGAGCCACAACGGCAGGCAGCGCCTCGGTGCGTTCGGTGAACTTGTGCACCATCACCATGTTGATGTCGGAAGCATCGGTACTGAGGTGCTCGCGGAGCTGCGCTGTGCTCTCGATGACGTTGACCTTGCCGCCGATGAGCTTCGCTGTGCCGGCGAGCTGCTCCTCGAGATCGACCCGGTCGTTCACGAGCAAAATCTTGAAGTCTTCGAGATCTGCCGCTGCGCGGAGCATCCGGGCGACGAAGACCATCGTCAGCGACTTGCCGGAGCCCTGCGTGTGCCACACGACTCCCGAGCGAGACTCCGGCGTCGTGCCGGAGCGCAGGCGGTCGACGATCTTCCGGGCGGCGCGGTACTGCTGGTAGCGGCAGACGACCTTGATGCGGCGACCCGAGTCGGTGTCCATGAACACCGTGCTGGTGCGAAGGACATCGAGCAGCGTCGTCGGAGCGAGCAGGCCCTGGATGAGCCGCTCCTGTTCGCGCTCGACGCCGAGCGGCGGGGTGTACGCGCGACTGCTCTCGGGCCAGATGTCCTTCCAAGCGTAGAAGTGCTCGTGTCCCGAGGTGATGCTGCCGAACTCGGCCTTCTCGCCGCAGGTCCGCACCAGGAGCACGTTGGTGTAGAAGAGGCGTGGCTCGCCTTCGCGCAGGCCCGCCTTGGTCGTCTCGGGTCGTCCGTTGCGGTAGCGAAGCAGTTGCTCGTAGGCCGCGTGCAGCGGGTTCGCCGTGTTCGGATCGCCGATCTTTGCCTCGACGACGACGATGGGAATGCCGTTCACGAAGAGAACGATGTCGGGGATGATGCAGCTCTTTACGCCCCCCGGCGTGTCGACGCGGAACTGGTTGATGGCGTGGAACTGGTTGCGGTCGGGGTGCGCGAAGTCGATGAGCTTGACGACTGGGTCGGGCTCGCCGGTGAGCTCGTTGCGATCGACCTGAGCCTTGAGAAAGAGACTCTGGGTCACCTCGTTCGCTTCGAGCAGCGTCCGGTTCGGTTGGCGAAGGATCTGGTCACGCAGATCGTCAAGCTGGCGGTCGGTGAGCCAGGGCCTCCTGTCCGGCGTGAGGTTGATGGACCGAACGGCCTCGCGGAACACCTCTGGAAGAAGCCACTCGCGGAAGCTGGCGCGCAGGCTCTTGGCTGGGTCCGAGGGGATGATCCCCTGTCCCTGGTCCGTGACCTTCCAGCCCAGCGCACCGAGCTGATCGAGGAACGGCTTCTCGACGTGGAGGTACTCAGACATTCGCTGCATCCCCCGCGACTTTCGACGTGGTCTCGAGACCCACCGGAACGCGACCGGTGAGCAGGTCCTGCATCAAGCCGTACCGGACCTCTTTGAGTTTCCGGAGACGCTCGCCTTCCGCAGTCAACGTGCTCTGCACGGCGAGGTAGCGGTCTCGCAGTAAGAACTGCTCCGTCTGTGGTGGAACGGGCAGCGTGAGGGTTCGGAGGGTCGATGACTGGATGGCGTCCATCACAGCTCCCTGTGACTGCCGGGCGAACCAGGCCTGAACCCAAGGGGCGTAGTTCAGCTGCCAGCAGACGAGTTCCGGGACGACCTTGTTGCGATCGAAAGTCATCGTCCACAGGTGCTTGGACGACAGCGCTCTACCCATGTCGTCAGGAACGACACAGCACCTTCCCACCGTACCCATAATCGTGATGATCACGTCGCCGGGAAGAACCGCGTAGCGACTGAGTTCTACGAATTTGTGCGGCGTCACGAAGCGACGGTAGGCAGCAACGAATCGTTCGGCGAACACGTTGTCGATGCCCAGCAAGGGAATGCCATTCTCAACTAGCTCGTCCTTCAGCAGCGCGCTGCCGAAAGGTCCACTCCGCATAGGGCATGCGACAGGAGCAAGGAGGCGATTCAGCGTCTCGCATTCCCACTCCTTCGGAATCCAGCCCAGCGACGACTCCTTGTAGAGCAGCGGTGCCTCGTCGCGCGGGGGCCGGAGCTGGCCGTCCGCGGTCACTCCTCGAGTGAAGAGGTCGCGCATCAACCCGGCCTTGGTCTGCTGCGTTTTGGCGATGAGCGCTTCGGTCTGCTCGATGGCGTCGTCGACCGTCGAGAGAATCTGCGCGATGCGCTGCTGCTGGGATGGCTCGGGGCAATACACCCTCAGGTGCTTCAGGGTGCCCCAAGAGCAACGAGGCATCTTGGTTCCTTCCTCAGTCCGAATCGCTTCGGCGAAGACGGCGTCCGACTGAAGCACGAAGCCAGCAAAGATCGGATCAACGCCGGCCGCGGGGCGAAGTACTAGAATATCGGTCGAGCAGTATCCAGCGAACGGAGCCCGAACGCTCTTGCGCAGGCGGGGCCGAAGCTTGCCAAACAGAACGTCGCCTGCTCGGAAAGCGTTGTTCGTACTGATCGATTGCCCGGACTCGGCAGTGCCGAGGAGCAACGACCCCCCCGAAGGCAGGTGTTCAAGTCCAACGTACGGCTTGCTCGGATCCTTCGCCGTGGTGACCTTTTCGTTCACGAGCGCGGCCAGCGAGTCGAGCCTGGCAAGGGACGGCTCACGCATACCCAAGCCCCCCCAGGAAGTCCTTCAGCTTGGCGGTGGCGGTGTTACGCCGCCGCTCGATGTCGGTAGCCGTGGTGGCGTACTTCGCGTGAAGATTCTCCAGCGCGGCCAGGCACGCTCGTTGGTCCGCGCGGAGGTACGACTCGTAGGTCTGCACCAGTAGGCGATGCAGCCGGTCGATGATGACCTTCCGCGCTTCGTCTCGGTCGATCTTCTCGCGAGCGGCGGCCACCAGGTCGTCTTGCTTCTTCTCGGTGGCGCGAAGATCCGCTTTGAGTTGCTTGGCCTCGTCCTCGAGAGCCTTGTGCCGTGCGAGCCTGGAGTCCACGGCGGCGGCCTCCTTCTCGTAAGCCTTGTGGTCGCCGAGGTTCGGGTCGCGCTTCGCGAGCTTGGCCTCGCCCTTGAGCTGCTTGAGCTTGGCCTTGAGTTCTTTGACCTGGTCACCGGGCAAGACGCCAGTGTCGTCATCGTCTTCGTAGTCCTCTTCGTCGGCGGCTGCGAAGAGGGCCGCGAGCTCGGCGAGCCGGGTGCGCTTCTGCTCCAGCTCGGCGAGCACCTCGGGGAACTGGCTTTCGAGAATGTCTGTATCGGGGATGAGCTCGGGGCCCCAGCCACTGGCGGCGATGGACTTGAGGTCGGCCTTCAGCTCGTCGACGTAGCGTGCGAAGGCGCCGCGGATCTGGTGCCCCGTCAGAAGCTTGGTGCCGACGAAGGTTTGCTCGATGGAGGCTAGCAAACTCCGACGCAGGGCGTAGACGTTGCCCTTCTTGCCGTTGGTCGGCGCGAGCGCCTCGATGCCTGGCAGGTGCTTCTTCCACCAGGTTTCGAGGGTCTTCAGAAACGTCTCGTGAGCAGCCGCGACGCTCTTGTCGCCATTCACGATGTCAGCGAGGGAACGGCGATCGAGCACCGCGGGTGTGAAGTCGAGGTAGGCGCTAGAGAGCGACTGCGATTCCGAGCGCGGCTGAAAGCAACGCGTTCGGAGGTCGGGATAGTTCGACCAGAAGTGCTCGAGGGCATCGACTTCGCTCTTGGGCACGCCACCGTGAAGATGGGCGCGCACGTCGTGGGGCTCCGGTGGTGGGGCGTTGTCCACGTAGCGGCGGATGTTGCAGTTGAAGTCCTCGCCTTCGATCTCCGCGACGGGGACGCGCCGGGCGTAGCCCGGCAGCTCGTCTCGCTCGCCACTCGTGAGCGCACGGTATGCATGCACGATGCGCGAGATATCTTCGGCGCGAAGGAAGTTCTGTGCCTTGCCTTCGCGGTAGTCGCGGTCTGCGTTGATAAAGACGACGTGCTTGCGCGTGGAGGCGTCCTTCTTGTTGAGCACGAGCACGCAAGCTGGGATGCCCGTACCGTAGAACAAGCCCGCCGGCAGCCCGATCACCGCTTCAAGCCAGCCGCGCTCGATGAAGTGACGCCGCGTTTCGCGCTCTTCGCCACCACGAAACAACACACCGTGCGGCATGACGGTCGCCATCTTGCCGTCGCCCTTGAGCACGGCGAGCATGTGCTGGACGAACATCAGGTCGGCCTTCTTGCCCTTTTCGGGGAGCCAGACGGCGAAGCGGCCGGGGTACTCGATGTCCTTCTTGATGTAGTTCTGGCTGAACGGAGGATTGGCGAGGACGCGGTCGTAGCGCTTGAGCTCGCCGTTGTCGTCCTTGTGCTGCGGCCTGCGGATGGTGTCTTCCTGCCGGATGTCGGCGTGGGCGATGCCGTGCAGCAGCATGTTCATCTTGCAGATGGACCACGTGGTCCCGATGCTCTCCTGGCCGAAGAGCGAGAGGTCCCGCGGATCGCCGCCGATCTCACGGATGTAATCGCGCGTCTGGATGAGCATGCCGCCCGAGCCGCAGGTCGGGTCGTAGACACTCATCCCCGGCTGCGGCTCAACGACCTCGACCAACGTGCGCACCACGTCGGCAGGCGTGTAGAACTCGCCGGCCTTCTTGCCTGCCGAGTCAGCGAAGTACTTGATTAGGTACTCGTACGCGGCGCCGAGCAAATCGGGGAACTCGAAGTTCTCGTCGCGCAGCGGGATCTTCTCGAAGTTCTGGATGAAGTTCGAGAGGGTGTCGTCGTCGAGAGTGCGCTGCCCGATCTTGCGGTTGAAGTTGATGCCCTTGAGCACGTCTTGGAGCGCATCGACGTTCGCGTCCTCGAGGGCCTCGAGCGCCTTGTTCAGCGCCGTGCCCACGTTGGTCTTGAGGTGGCGAATCGTCGACCAGCGCGCTTCCTCGGGAACGAAGAAGGTGTACTTGTCCGGGTTGTCGAGCTGGGCCGCGACGACCTTGTCGGCCATGCCCTTGGACTTGAGGTCCTTGGCGAGTTGCTCACGCTCCTGATCGAAGAGGTCCGAGAGCCTCTTCAGAAAGAGCATGCCGAAGATGTATTCCTTGTACTCCGAGGCATCCATGTTGCCGCGCAAGTCATCGCAGGCGCGAAACAGGAGGCTCGAGAGCTGGCTGAGCGTCAGCTTCGTGGTCATCGCGAGGGCTCCTTCTTGTCGTCGTCGCCCGCGCCACCGGCGTGGACCCACTGGTCGATCTCGGAGAGCTTGAACTTCCAGAGCCTGCCGACGCGGTGGGCGGGCAGGCCCTTCTGCTCGATCCAGCGGTAGACGGAGTCCTTCGCCACGCCGAGGTGCTTGGCGACGTCTTCAACCGAGGTCCACGGCTCCGTTGTCATCTACTCCGCTCCGGTCAGGTCGTTGCGCACGGGGCGACGGTACACCGACCGACGTCAACCGACAAGAGCCGATGAAAGTCGATGAGACCGGATGACGGCCGCGAGACAGCCCGTTGGGCTACTTCGAGGTCATGAGCGCCGCCCACGCTGCCCGCTGCTCGGCCCACGTCCCGGCGTGGGCCACCGCCCGGAGGGTCCGCTCGGCCATCGGCTCGGCTCCGTCGACGGCTTCCAAGGCCAGGACCTGCTCCTGGAGGTCGGCGGCCAGCATGAGTAGGTCGAAGAGCTGCGTGACCCGGGCGCGCGTGAGCCCCAGCTTGCGCGCCAGGGCGGCCTGGTCGGCTACGAGCCCGCGCTCGATGGCGGCCTGCAGGTGGTGCGCGAGGGCGAGCTGCCGGGCGACCTTGGCAGGGCGTCGCACGGGCTCGGGCTTGTCGGGCGGCGGCGTCGGGGTGAGCTCCACGCTACGGCTTCGGCGCCAGTAGATCGGCTCCTCGATCACCCGGTAGTCGCTCGGCGTGTTCTTCCTCGCGCCCTCGTCGCTGGCCTGTCGGTCGCTCACGCTGCCTCCTTCGTGCCCGAGGCGGCGCCGAAGTCGATCAGCTCGACCCGGCACGTGCCCTTGTCCTCGTCGACCACCACCTTGTCGATGAGCGCGCGCAGGAAGCGCCCCTGGTTGTCGGGCGACATGTTCACCCAGACCTTGGCGAAGTCGCGGAGCGCGGCGACGAACCAGGCGTGGTCCTTCCTGGCGATCTCCAGCTCGGCGGCGTCGCGCTCGAGGTCGCGGAGCTGCTGCTCGCTCGCGGCGAGCCGGTCAGCCTCGACGCCGAGCTTCTGCTCTACGAGCTCCCGCGCACGCCCGTCGAGGCGCACCAACTCCTCGGTGAGCCGGGAGGCGTTTGCCGAGCACTCGGCGATCTTCGTCGCCAGCTCCGCGCGCAGCTTGCCGAAGTCCTCACCCTTGCCGGCGGTGAGCGTCTCGAGGTGCTTCGCGACGCGCTCGGCCAGCGAGCCGTCGGCGGTCGCGTTCGAGATGCGGGCGACGACGAACTCTTCGAGCGCGGCGGCGGGCAGCGGCCTTCCGGCGCACTGGTCCTTGCCGTACTTCTCGCGACGCGAACACCGGTAGTACCTGTGCGTCTTCCCGGTGGAGGGCTTCGTCGTCGAGCCCGGGCACATCATCTCGCCGCAGAGCGCGCAGCGTACGAGGCTGCGCAGGACGTAGTCGGGGTTCGTGCCAGTCCACCGCACCACGCGGCTCGTGCCCGCGAGGATGGCCTGGGCGGCGCGGTAGGTGGACTCCTCGATCAGCGGCGGGTGCTCGCCGGGGTGCAGCTCGTCGCCGTACATCATGAAGCCTGCGTAGATGGGGCTCTTGAGGATGCGGCCGATGCCCTCCTTCGACCACGCGAGCTTCTTGGTGACCTTGGAGCCGCGCGGCAGGAGCATCCGCTCGTTCAGCAGGTGCGCCACCTTCGCCTGCTGGCGGTGCATCAGGAACAGGTCGAAGGCCTCGCGGACGACGCGCGCCTCGAGCTCGTTGACGAGAAGCTTCTTGTCCTTCACCGAGTAGCCGTAGGGCACGGGCCCGCCCGTCCACTTCCCCTTGCGACGGGCGCCGGCGATCTTGTCGCGGGTGCGCTCGCTGATCATCTCCCGTTCGAACTCAGCGAAGGACATCAGCATGTTCATCGTCAGCCGGCCCATCGCGTCGGCCGTCGAGAAGTTCTGCGTCACCGACACGAACGAGGCGCCCGCCGCTCCGAGGCGCTCCATCACCTTCACGAAGTCGAGGAGCGAGCGCGAGAGGCGGTCGACCTTGTAGACGACGATGACGTCGACCTTGCCCGCTTCGACGTCAGCCATCAGGCGCGTGAAGGCGGGGCGGTCGATGTTCGCGCCTGTGAAGCCGCCGTCGTCGTAGCGCTCGTCGACGAGCTTCCAGCCCGGCTGGCGCTGGATGTACGCGAGGCAGGACTCGCGCTGGGAGTCGAGCGAATTGAACTCTTGCTCAAGCCCCATCGTCGTGGACTTGCGCGTGTAGATGGCGACGCGCCTGGTCTCCGGCTCGCTGCTCTTGGTGGGGCGCCTGCTCATCGCTCCTCCGACTTGGTCGCGACGGGCGCGGGCTCGGCGGGCTTCGCCTCTCGCTTCTCGGCGAGGGTGACGAGCCGTTCGAGGTTCTGGTTCATCCGCGCCAGCTCGCGCACGAGCGACGGCATCGTCGCTTCGTAGAACGTCTGGCCCATGCGGGTGCGGAAGAAGTCGCTGCTCATGCCGCGCTCTCCTCGCTCGCGGCCTCGCCGCGCTTCTTGAGCCCGAAGAAGAGGAAGCCGTTCCAGCGCGAGCCAGCGATCTGATTCGCGATGGCCGAGAGCGTCTTGTACTTGCGCCCCTCGTACTCGAAGCCCTCGACGCAGACCGTCACCTCGTGGGTCTTGCCATCGAAGACGCGGCGCACGACGGTGCCCACCGGGGGCACGCGCGGATCGCGAGGCTCCGTCGTCGCGGTGCTCAGCGCCGCCTCGAACTTCGTCGCGGCGTCGCTCGCTGCGGCAGGTTCGCTCGCGGGCTGCCCGAGGCGCATCTGCCAGCGCTCGGGGAGCTGGTCGCCGAGCTGCTGGATGCGCGCGATGGCGCCCTGCGAGAGGTCGCCCTGGAAGTTCGCTTCGATGCGCCAGGCCAGGCGCTTCTTCAGGTACGCCCGATTCCGCGAGCGGGTGGGTTCGCCGTACAGCTCGCGGTACTTCTCCGCGAGCGCCGGAACGTTCATCGTCTCGAGCGCGGCGAGCTGGCTCGGCATGTCGTCCAGCCTCCGCATCTCGGCGCGGGATCTCGCTATCGTCTTCGTCATCGTGTCTCCGTGGTTCGCGGGAGCGCCATGCCCACGCGCCTGGGGCATGACGGCTTCTTCCCCCGTGGAAGACAAGGCGAGAGCCGGGGAGAGCGACGACCTCACGACCCACCTCCGCTTGCAGCTTCGCGTCGTGCGCGGCGCTCGCGCCGCCACATGTCGAGCAGCGTCACGGCGAGGATCGAGGCGGCCTCGTCGAGGCGGCGCTCACGGTCGGCGTGGCGCTCCTCGGCGCTCTCGGTGGCAGGTGCGGCCGCGCTCGCGGGCGGCGTCGGGATCGCGTTCATGGGACGGGAAACGCGGCCCCGATGGGCGCGGTGGGACAGGGAGATCATCCGCTGCCTGATGATCCCTCTTGCGCCCGGTGTGCAGTGTGCAGTATCTACTGCACACCAGCTCCCGGGCATGCCGCCCGGGACGAGCGAGCGACATGGCCAAGCGAGAGAAACTCGGACATCGCCTCAAGCGCGTGCGCATCGCCCGCGACCTGAGCCTTCGCGAGACAGCGAGCAAGGTCGGCGTCTCGCCGACGTACCTGTCGCGCGTCGAGAACTGCCTCGACCCGAGCCCGCCCACCGAGAAGACGCTCCGCGCCCTGGCCGACGTCTTGGGGGACAACTTCGACGAGCTGATGCAGCTCGCCGGCCGCGTGCCAGAGGACGTTGAGAAGCTGATCAAGGCGGACCCGGACATGCCCGTGATGTTGCGGCGCGCCCGCGAGCAGAACGTGACGGGCGCGGAGCTCCTGGAGTGGCTCGAGAGCAAGAAGAAGGGGGGCAAATGATTCCAGAGCTGAAGGTCCCCTTCCTGCACGAGAAGCAGGTCGAGCGCGCGGCGAACGAGCTCCTGCACAAGTACGCCAAGGACAAGGGCAAGCCCGTGCGCGCGCCCATCGACGTCGAGAACATCCTCGAGGGGTACTTCAAGCTCGACCTGGTCTACATCGACCTGCCCGACTTCATCGGCGTGCCCGACGTGCTCGGCGCGACGTTCATCAAGGACCAGCGCGTCTTCATCGACGAGTCCCTGATGATCGAGGGCAAGGAGGGGCGTCTCGCCTTCACGCTCGCTCACGAGGGCGGGCACTGGTACCTGCACCGCCCGCTCATCGAGATGGAGCAGGTCACGGCTACGCTGTTCGGCAAGGACGACGTGCCCAAGCAGCCCACCATCTTCTGCCGCTCCAGCCAGAAGAAGGCGCCCGCCGAGTGGCAGGCGGACCGGTTCGCCGCCGCGCTCCTCATGCCTGCGGCCGACGTGCGCGCCACCGTGCGGGCACTGTGCGGAGACACGCTGCCGACCTGGGAAGACGTCGAGGCGAAGCGGAAGGCTCGCGTGCTCGACGAGAAGCTCCGCGACCTCGCCACCGAGGTCATGACGAGGGGCAACTTCACGAACGTGTCGAACGAGGCGATGCGTTACCGCCTCCTGGACCTGAACCTCGTCCTCGACGCGTCGAACCCGCAGAGGAGCCTGCTGTAGCCGCACGGCTTTGCCGTGCTCGGAGTGTCCACGGTTTAGTTCACAGTTCACAGGAGACGTCGCCATGCAGCTCACCCCCACCGCCCACAACCCGACGTCGCTTCGCGGCGTCCTCTTCGCTCGCGAGGAGGGCTGAGCCATGGCCACGTTCACGCTCCGGCACTTCTCCAGCGCCGAGAAGCACGCCGCCTACTTTGCGACGCGCGGCGTCGACTTCGGCTCGTTCAACGGGCACGGCCCCGACTACGAGGCCATCGCTGCCGTGCTGATGACGCCCGACGAGCAGACGCCGAGCGAGCTGATCGACGACCTCTACTACGTCGACGAGATGGCCACGGCCGACGCGATGGACGGTCTCCTGGAGGCGGCTGCCGCCGCGGGCGTGAAGCTCGACGTCGGCGACGAGCCGACGCCCGCCGACGTCGCCGTGCAGGTTCGGCTGCGCGCGCCCGCCCTGCTCGAGCAGAAGCACGCCGAGCACTTCCTTCTGCAGCGCCGCCGGACGTTCGAGTACTTCCAGTCGCCGGACGGCGTCGACACGAAGTACCGGGCGCCCGGAGCCAAGAAGCTGCGGGCCTGCGAGGACGCGCTCGGCATTCGACTCGAGGCGATGAAGCGAGGGCGGACCTGCAAGCTCTTCGTGTTCCCGCGTCCTGACGGCGTTTGGTTCCTCGTGCGTCGCGGCGATCCCTTCAAGCGTGAGGGCTCCATCGAGAAGACGGGGATGACCTCGGTCTACTACCGGCCCGAGAAGTACGACGTGCTCAAGTACGACCAGGGGCTCGGCGAGCTGTCGGTGAACGCCGAGGGGAACAAGAAGCTCGTCGCGCTCTACCGCGAGCTGTTCGGCGAGCTGCTCTTCGGCGATTCGAAGCGCTTCGCGAACACCGCCAAGTACACGCTCGCGCCTTTGCAGGACGACGGCGCCGACGCGCTCATCTGCAGCGACGTCGAGGGCATCGACACCATCACGCTGAAGGAGGTGCAGATTCTCTGGGGCGGGCCCCAGGGCGAGATCGAGATCCGTCGCGCGAAGGACCTCTTCGAGGCGCTCAAGGGCCGCAAGAAGGAGCTGCCCAAGGGACGCCTCGTGAAGGCGAGCTTCCTCGTGAAGTTCACGGACGCGAAGACGCCGCGCACCGTGACCATCCGTCCCCAGAACATCGCGAGCTACACCCGCGACTCCGACGCGGGCGTCGTCGAGGCGTGGCTCACTGCCCGCGGCTTCGTGAGGTCGGCACCGGAGGCGCAGGATGCAGACGTTGCTCCGGCTGCAGCGGTCGCTTGAGGCGGCGCCCTGGAGCCGCGCCGTCCTCGCCGAGTGGCAGGAGCGCTTCGGCCAGGACCTCGCGCTGATCAGGCCCCACCTGAAGCCCACCGGCGAGCGCGCCGGGGTGTTCCCGTGTCCCAACGGCGGCGGCGAGGGCTGCCCGCGCCAAGTCCACGAGCGCGACGGCGGGTTCGTCGCGGTCTGCGGGAACGTCCCGGCCGAGTGCGAGCCCATCCCGCTGACGAAGACCGAGCTCGCCGTGCTCGCCCTCGATCGCGCGGCGGCCCTTGGGCCCGTCGTGGCGCGCGTGCGTGCCGAGGAGACGCTCGCAGCCACCTCCGTCGCCGCGGTCGAAGGGCTGCTGCCCCTCGGGGTCCTGGAGCGCCGCGTGGGGCGCACCCTGGTGGTGCTCGCCACCGGCGAGGGGAGCGGGCAACGCGGGGTGATTCTCGAGCTGCGGCGCGCGGCGGGGGCCGACGCGGTCGCGGTGGTCGTCGCAGGAACGAGGGAGGCGCGGCTTGTGGGCGATGGCCACGTTGAACTCGGGCTCGACGCGCCGGGGCTACGGCTGCACCGCGCGCTGAGGCTGCTCTGGCCCGAGTCGTGGGCGGCCCGCGCGAAGGCCAAGGAGGCGATCTTCGAGGACGTTGAGCTGGTGTTCGCCTCCGAGCCGGAACGCCACGTGGTCCGCCTCAACGGCGAGCTGCTCGCCGCCTTCCGCGTCAGCGATGCGAAGTTCGCGCGGCTCCTCCGACTCGCGGCGGCGCGGGCGGCAGCGCCCGACGTCGAGGAAGGCGGCTGGCTGAAGAAGGCCCCGCACCTCCAGCTCGACGAGCGCGAGGTGGATCTCGTCGAGCTGCGCAACGCGCTCGTCGCGGACCAGCCCGACGGGTACGCCGGTATGACTGCGGCCGAGCGCAAGGCGCTCCTCCAGTCATCGACGGACCGCCCGGGGATGCTGCGCCTGCCGCTCAACCCGCGCCACCTCCACTTCGACCCAAGCCTTGCGAATCTCCGGCTCCTCGGCGACAAGCAGAGTGAGCCGCGCGAGGAGAAGCCTGCCAAGGGCAAGCGGAAGACCTCGGGCTGCGACGAGCTCGCGCACAACAAGACGCAGGCACGCGCCAAGGCGATCAAGATGCTTGGCGAGGCCCGCGCGCTCGGCGTGCCGCTCCCGGACGACAAGGCGTTGAAGTCATGAGTCGTCGCGCCCGTAGCGGCCCTTGAAGTTCTCGCGGAAGCCGCTGCTGCCGCCCGGCTCGGGGGTCGGGAAGTCGTCGGCGGTGACGACCTTGGTTTTGCTGAGGTCCACGAGGAACGCGCGGCGCCTCCCGCTGTCGAAGGTGACGCGCTCGCTCTCGGCGGTGACGAAGCCGCCCTGCTTCTTGCTCTCGGTGACGAGGCGGCGCAGCGCCTTCAGGTCCACCATCTCGCCCTCGTAGTCGATGCGCTTGCAGTGCGCGCGAAAGGCGTCGTACGCGCTCTCGAGGTGGACGGCGAGGTGCCCGTCCTCGAACACGTAGTGGACCTTGTGCTTGAGGTCTCCCTGCACGGCCATCACGCCGAGCATCTCGAGGAAGTGGTCGAGGGCGTTCTTCACGCCGTGATCGGTCTCGAGCACGTCCTCGAGGATGGCGTTGACGGCGGCCTCGACCCCGAGCTCGTCGGGCAGCTCGCAGCCGCAGTGCTTGGCGAACTCCTCGAAGAGATGCACGCCGAGCAGCATGGCCGTGAGGTTCTCGACGATGCGCACGGGCACCTTGCGGCCGTCGAGGAGCGCCTTGGCCACGGCGCGGGCCACCTCGAGGTCGGCGTCGAAGTCGCGCCCGAGGCAGAACTGGATGTAGCGCGGCGCGAACAGCACCAGGTCCACCGAGCGCAGCTCCTTGTAAGCGGCGCGCGCAGTCGGGTTCTGCGCGAGCGTCGTCTTGTCGGGGTTCGCGGTGACGATGCGCTCGAGCAGCGCGGCCTCCGTAGGGCGCGTCTCGCCCGCGACACAGACGGGCGCCTGGAGGTGGTAGCTGTTCACCCTGAGGTCAGGACGCCCGCGCTCCTCGGTCTCGCCTCGGTACAGGCGGCGCAGGTAGCGGTGCAGGGTGTTCAGCCGCTGGCGCTGCATGTCGTAGGGCTTGTACTCGTCGATGAAGACGGGCACCGAGCGCGTCGACGTGAGGAGCTTGAGGAGCGCGAACTCGGTCTCCGTCGCGGAGTACGGCTCGGCGTCGCGGATGCCGAAGAGCGGCCACATGATGTCGATGCAGAGGCTCGACTTGCCCGAGCCCTGCGTGCCCCACACGAAGAGCGTCGGGAACGTGCCGACCCTCTCCATGAAGCGCGGCTTCATCGGCGTGGCGAAGAACCAGCCGATGACGGGCAGCATCACCTCGGGCCGGTTCACCTGCGGCAGGCATCGGAAGACGGTCGCCGCGACCTCGAGGAACGTGTCCTCGTCGACCTTCACGTAGGCGATGCGCTTGTCGAGCGAGGCGCCGCTCGGGACGTACATGACGGGCGACGGTTCCATGAAGCCGTCCTTTCCGATGGCGCAGTTCGGCCCGAGCCAGACGTGGTGCTCACCCTTCTTGTAGTCGCCGAGCATGTTGGAGCCCGGCCGACGTGGGATCTCCCTGCGCGCGAGCACTCGCAGGAGCCCCTGGACGTTGTTGTCGCTGCCCGTCCACTGGAGGTCGGCGGATGGAAGCTGGCGGATGAGGTCGCGCTTGCTGTGAAACGCGGTGAGCGGGAGGCGTAGCCCCGGCACCTTGCCGTGCTTGTCGGTGAGCGCGTCGCCGAAGATCATCTCGCCGTCCTCGGTGAGGACGCGCATCGTCGGCTCGATGGTGAACGACGAGATGACCTTCGACTCGCCGCGCGCGGTCATGCAGTAGTAGCAGGACGCGTCCTCGAAGATCGCGCCCTCCATGTCCTCGTCGCTGCTCTCGGGATCGGTGCCCTCGCCATCCTCGCGCGAGGGCGTGGTGGCCGCCTTGGCGACCGCTTTGCGCAGGTCCTTGGCCTTCAGCCCGAAGCGCTTCTCGACGGCGCCGAGGTACTTCGACTGCACCGACGGGTCGCGGTGAGCGATGGCGTCGAGGATGGGCTTGAGCCGGTACTCCAGCTCGCGCGCGGGCGTGTCGGCTGGCACGGCTTCGATCGCCTTCTCGATGTCGAAGACGACGTCGTAGAGATCGCACCGCGCCGTCGGCTCGACGTTCACCTTGCAGAAGCCGATCTTCTGGAGCGAGTGGCACGGCGGCGCGATGGAGCCGTCGGCGCGCGCGGTGGCGAGCACCTTCTCGTGGGCCTTGGCGACGTAGCGAACGCCGTCGCGGCCGCGCAGCTTGCCCAAGCCCCGGCGGTCGTACTCGATCACCAGCTCGGTGATCTCATCGAGCCCGAGCCCCTTGTGCGCGAAGAAGCGCACCATGTCGAAGATGGCGACGCTCCGGTCCTCGGCGCCGTGATCCCAGAGCCGCTGGATGGGGCCGCACATCTCGACCGGGTGCTCCCAGTCGTACTCGCCCTCGGGCGTCCGCTTCGCCTTGATGGTGCCCGGCGCGGGCACGTTGCCGACGACCGGCAGCGACACGCGCGGGGCCGCCACGGGCAGCGTGGGCTCGGGTTCGACGTCGAGACGCGCGAGGAGCCTCTCGTCCTCGACGCGGTCGAAGCCGGAGAGCGCGGCGCTCACGCGGTGCGGGCGGTCGCCCTTGCCGTCGCCCTTGTGACTGACGGTGCCGATCACCTTGATGATGCGAGCGACGTCGTGGATGGAGTCGACGTGGACGGCATCGGTCTGCGCGCGCTCGCGGACCTTCGTTTCGAAGGCCTTGAGCCCGGCCTGGAGCCGCTCGCGGCGCTCGCCCTCGAGCGCAATGGGCGGCAGGGCGAACCAGAGCTGCGCGCCGTTGCCGCTCATCATCAGGCGCGGACGCAGGAGCCCCTCGGACTCGCACCACGCGATCGCCTCGTTCGCGGCGGCCATCGCCAGCGCCAGCTCGGCGTCGGTGCTGGCGGTGTCCTTGGGGCGCACCGGGTCGAGGTCGATGACCGTCGCGGTGATGATCTCGATGTCCTTGCGGCCAGCCCCGGTCTTGAGCGGGCGCACGACGTTCGGCGCGGCGTCGAAGAGGCGGCGTGGGCGCGGCTGGATGCCGACGTAGACGTTCCCGATCGCGTTGGTGCGAGCGCACTCGCGGACGAAGGCCTCCTCGTCGTCGAAGAAGCCGATGCCGATGATGCCGCCCGCAGGGCGAATGACGCGCACCTCCGAGACGCCGTGCGCGCCGTGGGCGAGCCAGCGCCAGGTGGCGCGGATGGTGCTCTCGTCGGGACCGAGCGCGCTCATGCGGCTCCCTGGCGCGTGCCGAGCTTCGACGCTGGCACGCCCAGCACCTCGGCGTAGAGCTTCCGGCGCTCGAGGTGGTGGCGCCGCAGGAGCGGCACCTTGCGGTCGACGAAGTCGAACAGGGCGGCGTCGGTCTTCTCGGCGTGCGGACGCATGAGGCGCCCGAGGCGCTGCACAGTGCGACCGCGCGCGCGGCCGGGGTACGCGAGGAACACGCGGGAGAGGCGCGGCAGGTCGAGGCCTTCATCGGCGAGGCTGGTGGCGACGATGACCGCCAGCTCTCCGGCGCGAGCGCGATCGAGCAGCTCCTTGCGGACCGCGCGCTTAACCTCCCCGGTGAGCACCGCCGCCGAGACGCCCTCGGCCTCGACGGCCTCGGCGAGCGCGTGGCAGTGGTCGATGCGGCCGGAGAGCACGAGGCAGACGTGGCCGGCATGGGCTTCGCGAGCGACGTGCTCGACGATGAGCGCGTTGCGCGCGGGATCGCTCGCGACGGCGGCGAGCATCGGCGCGTAGTCCTCGGCGCCCGTGTAGAGGTACGTGAAGTCCGTCTCGACGCTGTGGATGTCGGGCACCGTGAGGACGCCCGCCGCGACCAGCTCGTCGTGCGTGACGGTGACGAGCGGCGCGCCCATGAACAGGTCAAGCAGCGCGGTCAGCCCATCTTCGCGCTCCGGCGTCGCGGTGAGCCCGAGGCGGTAGCGCGCGGGGCAGCGATCGACGACCGAGTGGAACGTGCTCGCGGCCACGTGGTGCGCCTCGTCGAGGATGAGCAGACCGAAGCCCCCGAGAAAGGCGTCGAGCTTCGACCGGTCCCAGCGCACCAACGCCTGGATGACGGCCACGGTCACGGGAGCGGGGCGCTCCTCGCCATCACCGATCAGCCCGGCGTCGAGGCCGACCTTGTCCTTCAGCTCCCCGAGCCACTGCTCGGCGAGGTCGAGGGTGTGGACGAGGATGAGCGTCGGCGTGCGCAGCTTGGCGATCGCCCCCATGCCCACGCGCGTCTTGCCGCCACCGCACGGGATGACGACCGTGCCCTGCGTGACCTTCGCGAGCTTCTCGACCGCCGCCGACTGGTAGTCGCGGAGGGCGAGCGCGGGTACATCGAGCGTCACCTCGGGCAACACGCGTGCGTCGTCGCAGGCGACGATGAGCCCGTCTTGCGCGGCCGCGCGCCTAAGCACGTGGATGGCGCCGCGCGGAAGGCGTAGCTCGCCGCCCACCTGCTCGACGAAGCACACCGTCTCGAACTCTGCGCCGGGGTTTAGCCCGAGGCGCAGGCGATCGAGGAAGGCGGGGTTCGGGAACGACAGCATCCGGCACAGGCGCTCGACGACCTTGGGCGGCACCTCGCGGGCGTCGAGCGTCAGCGCCGCATCAACTCGCGCGCGCATAGGCAGCCTCCTCGAGGAAGCGGGTGATGTTCTCGACGCGCCGGGTGGTGAGCATCGGCGGCAGGCTCTTGAGGAACTTCTTCCCGTAGCCCTTCTCTGCGATGCGCTTGTCGAGGATGACGGCGACGCCCACGTCCGTCTTGCAGCGGATGAGGCGGCCGACGCCCTGGCGCAGCGCGATGATGGCGAGCGGGACGAGGTAGTTGTCGAAGGCGCGCGGGTCGCGCTCGCAGATAGCGTCGATGACCGGGTCGTCGGGCGGCGGGAACGGCAGCTTGTCGATGACGAGCCCGGTGAGCGCCTCGCCGGCGACGTCGATGCCGGTCCAGAAGCTCTCCGTGCCCAGCAGGATGCTGCCGACGTCCTCCTTGAAGAGGCGCGTCAGCTCTGCGCGCGGAAGCTCTCCCTGGCGCAGCACGCGGTGCTCCCGCCCATCGAGCCGCTCGTAGACGGCGTTCAGGTTCCGGTACGACGTGAAGAGGCCCAGCGTGCGGCCCTCGCAGGCGTCGACCACGTGCTGGAAGATCCGCGCGGCCTCGTCGATGAAGTCGGCGTCGCGCGGATCGGGCAGCCGCTCGGGCACGACGAGGAGCGCCTGCGACGCGAAGTCGAACGGCGTCTCTGCGACAACCTCGAGCGCGCCCTCGGGCACGCCGAGCTCGCGGCGCACGAAGTCGAAGGTGCCCGAGGTGGTGAGCGTCGCGCTCACGAGCGACACCGATGGGCAGCGAGCGAACAGCTCCTCGCGCAGCAGCCCGCTCACGTCGATGGGCTTCGACCGGAGCTTGGTGCGCCCCTTGTTGTCGAGGTCGAGCCAGTAGACGCAGGCGGGGTTCGACTGCGCGAGCCCCTCGGATAGTCGCGCGGCCGCGGTGGCTGCGTTCTTGGCCACGTTGCGCGCCGTGGCACGCTCCTTCTTGTCGGCCAGCTCGTCCTCGGCGCGGGCCTTGGCGAGCGCCAGGAGCTTGCCGAGGGCGCGCTGGAGAACCGCGTCGTTGGCGAAGCCCGGCGCCTTGAGCCGCTTCTTGTAGCGGGGCGAGCGGGCGAAGTCGGCGAGCGTAGCGAACAGGCGCTGCGCCTCCTGGCGAAGCTCGCCCGCGAGCTGCTTGCTCCCGAGGTCGGCCGCCGCCGAGGCGAGCCGACCGAAGGTGTGCTCCGACAGCGTGAAGCCGAAGAACTCGCGGGCGATCTCCGCTGCCTCGTGCGCCTCGTCGAGCACGAGCAGGTCGAACGCAGGCAGCACGAGGTCTTGCCCCGTCGCCTGACGCACGGCGAGGTGCGCGAAGAGCATGTGGTAGTTCGTGACGACGATGTCCGCGCCCTGCGCCGTCGCCCTCGCGCGCTCGGCGTAGCAGTCGTCCCGGAACGGGCAGCCGTCGCCCTTGCACTCCTCGGAGCCGACGGAGAACTTCGACCAGACCTGGGCGTGCGGGATGAACGTTAGCTCGGAGACGTCACCCGTCTTCGTCGTCTCGGCCCACGCGAGCACTTCGTCTACCTGGCGCTGCTGGTCGTCGTAGTAGAGCCCGCGCAGCTCGCCGCGCGCCTCGCTCTCGGCCATGCGGTCGAGGCAGACGTAGTTGTTGCGGCCCTTGAGCAGCGCAAAGGTGAACGGCCACGGCAGCACGCTCGCGAGCATCGGCAGGTCCTTCCTGACGAGCTGCTCCTGCAGCGCGATGTTCGCGGTCGCGATCACGACGCGCTTCTTCTCGTGGTGCGCGTGGTGAACGGCCGGCACGGCGTACGCGACCGACTTGCCGGTTCCGCACGGCCCTTCGCCGAGGGCGTGGCGCCCGCCGCGCATGGCCTCGTCGACCATGCGGGCGAGCGCCACCTGGCCCTCGCGCATCTCGTACCCGGGGAACCGCGAGGCGAAGAGCCCGCCGTCCCCGAAGACCTCGGAGAGGTAGTCATTCATCGGTGGCTCCTCGCGGCTCGCTCAGGCGAAGGGATCGACCTCGGTCTCGGCGGCGGCGGGCGCGGCGCTCTCCGTCTGGAGCTGCTCGACGAACGCGCGCGCCTTCTCCACCTGCGACGTCGGCAGGTCCTTGATGCGCTGGACGCCGAACTTCGCGAGGAACTTGTCCGTCGCCTCGCGCGGCAGCGCCTTGAGCGCAGTGACGAGCCCCTGCGCGACGTTGGGGGCCACGGTGCCGTCGCCCTTCGCGTCGCTCTTCTTGTCGTAGCTGTCGAGCGACTGGCCACCCTTCGCGCCGCCGTCCGCCTCGCCGGAGTAGAGCTTCGCGAGGTCGTGCTGCGGGAGCGCCTGGAAGGCCTTCTGCTGCTCGACCGAGAGCTGGTGCTCCGGGAGGATCGAGTACGTGGTCTTCGGGTCCTTCGCGGCGCCGTGGCGCTGGATCTCGAAGGCCCACTTCTCGAGGCCGTACTTCTCGCGGACGCGGACGAGGTCCTTGAAGAACATCACGCCCTGCTCGAGGACCTTCACCTCCTTCGAGTCGTAGAGGGCGACGTTCAGCGCGACGCGCAGCGAGGCCTTCGTGCCCGCGGCCTTCATCTTGTCGTCGACCTCGACGTACTTGCCGTCGACGAAGGCCACCTCGCGCGGGTGCGGCTCACCCAGGAACACGACGACGGCCTTGTCGCCATCGCCCGCGAGCTTGAGCCAGAGCGAGCCGCCCTGGTCGTGCTTCTTCGCCATCTCTTCGGTCTGCTGCCACATGCTGTTCGTCATTGGTCACTGCTCCTTCTTGTTGGGGTGGGTGGTGCTGCTGCTGTCGGTGGTCGTGTTGCGGGTGCTGCGGCGCTCGCGCCGGTACACGGCGATGAGCTGCGTGCCGTCGGCGGCCTCGCCGGCGTCTTCGAGGTGGAAGTCCGCGCCGAGCTCGATGACGTCGTTCAGCTCCCAGCGTCGGAAGAGGCCCGGCAGGCGGATGAAGTCCTCGTCGCCGGGCAGGTTGAGGATGGGGATCGGTTCGTGGGTCATGCGGTCGGCTCCTCCGGGCGGTTCATCCGGTTCGTGGGGAGGCAAACGCGGCCCGCGAGGTCGGAGTGGGACAGCGAGCTCGCGAGGTGCTCGCGGAGTCGGCCGAGCGCGCGCTGGAAGCGCTTGCGAGCGGCGTCGTGCGAGAGCCCGAGGCGCTGGGCGGCCTCGCGCTGGTTCTCGTCCAGCACCAGCACCGCGAGCAGCAGCTCGGCGTCGGCGCCGATGATCTCCGTGAGCCACACGCGCAGCTCGGCGACGTCGTCCTCGAACGACAGCCCCTGCGTCAGCCCGAGCGGGGCTTCCGCCTGCGACGCCTCCCACTCGGCGCGCGCAAGGCGGTCGAGATGGCTCGCGACGATGATGCGGTCGTCCTGGTCACGTACCGGCTCGAAGGTGTCCCGGTAGACGATCCGGTCAGCGTCGGCCCACACGCGGCGGCGGCGATCGATGAGGTCGCGCGCGGTGCTGCGCACGAGCGTCGCGGCCACGCGGTGAACCACCCCGAGGTCGAGCCGCTCGATGATGCCCGTGAAGACGTCGGACAGCTCGGCGATCAGCTCCTCGGGCTGTCCCCGGAAGTTGCGCTGCCGCCGCCGGTAGACGGCGTCGAGGCCGGGCCAGAGCCCGAGCCACAGGAGCCCGCTCACGAGCTCGTGGTGCTCGCGGCGCTGCACGAGGGTCACGAGCACGCCGAGGAGGCGATCCTTCTCGTCGAGGTCGCCGCCCTTGCTCGCGAGGTACTCGACCACCTCGAAGGGCTGGTCGAAGCGCGCGAGCGCGGGGTGCTGCCTTGCCTGTTGAAACGCCTGCTCTGCCTGAAGAGAACGAACGGAACGGTCGAGGGCTGCATGCAGCGCCTCCCAACGTGCGCGCATGACGCGCCGCCTTTCCGGCGGGCGTCAGGCGCTCCTTGGGGCCGTGGTTAGGGCGTCATGCGCTCGGTGGACTTGAGGTGAAGGAGGGCGCCGCGAGCTACGCGGCGCTCGCCCTCGGGAGCGCGGGCACGGGCATCGGCGGCATCGGCGTGCGCGACGCGAGGACGTTCAACGTGCGGCAGCGGTCGCGGTAGCAGGTGACGGCGACCGTGCTGTCGCCGCTGACGACGACCTGCATGTCGCCGCGCCGGATGGTGAGGCCGTCGCGATCGCGCTTCGCCAAGAGGGCGCCGCAGGCCTTGCAGCGGCAATCGGTGGCGGTGGTGGACTGGGTCTTCATGGGCTGTCTCCTCGCGACCCACCGGTCATCGGCGGGTACGAGGGCAGCCTCGTTGGAGAGGGGAAGGTGGAAGCCAGGGCAGGATCGGGCGCCCGTTCCGGGGTCCCTCTCTCCCGTCCCCCAACCGGAACCTCCGAAGCGGAGAGTCTCGGCGCCAGATCGCGGACACAAAACAACAAGCACTCCAATAGCTTGCGCGCGCCTACTTGCCTGTAAGCAAGTAAGTGCTTACTCTCGTGCGTATGGGCGAGCTTCGGCGCACATCCTTGGATCGACAGGTCGAGCTGACCGACGCCGCGCTGCACATCATCGCGACCAAGGGCATCGCGGCCTTGAGCACCCGCAGCCTCGCGGCGCAGGTCGGGCTCTCGAGCGGCGCGATCTTCAGGCACTTCGCATCGCTCGAAGCGCTGCTCGACGCGGTCGTGACGCGCGTCGAAGCTGTTCTCGAGTCCACCTACCCGCCATCGACGCTTCCGCCCGTTGAGCGCCTCGAACGCTTCGTCGAGGCTCGAAGCACCGCGGTGGGCAATCAGCTCGGTATTCTGCGGCTCGTTCTCTCGGAGCAGTTCCTGCTCGCGCTCCCTCAGAGCGGCTCGGCCCGCCTTGCGGCCTGCGTGCAGAAGACGCGCGCGTTCGTGCTCGAGTGCGTGCGCCAGGGCCAGGACGCAGGCGAGCTGCGCTCAGATCTCCCCGCCGAGACGCTCGCGCCGATCGTCATGGGCACGGTGCAGATGCTCGCGCTCTCTCCCTCGAAGGCTCGGCAGCGAGATGCCGAAGCGCGCGCAGTTCTGGGCAGCCTGCTCGCGCTCCTCCGTCCGCCCGCTGTCGCTCCCACGTCGAGCAGAAAGAGTTCCCCATGATGCGTCTGATTCTCGCCTCCACTTTCTCGGTCGCTGCGCTGTCGCTTGGCGGCTGTGCCACGCAGTCCGCGACGCAGCACCACGCACCCACGCTTGGCGGACCAGCAAGTCGCGTCGTCGAGCTCCCCGGCACGCCGAGCGCGGGCGAGCCGCGCGAAGTGCGGGTGCTCGTCGACGAGCCCGCGTTGAAGCTCGCGAGCATCGTGCTTCGGGCCGGCACCGTGCTGCCGACGCACCACTCCGAGGTACCGGTGACGATCACGGCGCTCCACGGTAGCGGCACCGTGGTGGCCGGCGCCGAGCGGCTGCGCCTCGACCCCACACACGCGGTCGTCCTTGCGCCGAACGTTCCGCACTCCGTCGAGCCGGACACCGGGACCGATCTCGTGCTGCTCGTTCATCACCTCGGACGTGGAGAGGAGCATCACCAATGAAGACCGGTCGCTACAACGTCGGCGTGGGCCTGCTCGTCATGGCGGGCTTCATGCTCTACGGGTTCCTCCTCATCTACCTGCGTGACTTCGCGCCTGATAAGGAAGCCTGGGTCGCCAGCTACTCGGTTGGTAAGCACTTCGAGGCCCGCCTCGCGCACGTACACGGGAACCTGTTCGCGCTGCTCAACCTCGCGCTGGGGTTCGTGCTCGTGCGTCTCGCCGCGGCGAGCGACAGGGCGCGCACCGCGGCGGCCGGGCTCGGCCTCGCGGGCCTCCTGATGCCCGCCGGCATTCTCGGTGAGGTGTACCTCGGGCTCTCGCCGATCTTCGTGCTGCTCGGCGCCGTGTCGATGACGGCTTCCGTGGTGCTCACCGGCGTGCTCGCGCTGAAGCACTGGGGTGACGCAAGGAGCGCGACATGACCGGCGCGACGGTTTCCTATCCCCAACCACGCTTGAGGCTTGGCCGCTGGGCGCTCGGCGCGACAGCCGTCCTGTTCGGCGTCGCGACGTTGGTCGAGGGGGGACACGTCCTCTTCGGCGGCCCCGCCGCTCGACAGGAGGCCGGCAACGTCGTCTCGTTCGTGCTGCTGTTCAACTTCGGCGCGGGCTTCGCCTACGTGCTCGCAGGCCTCGCTGCGCTGCTCGGCGGGTCATGGGCCACCTGGATCGCCCGAGCGCTCGCGGTCGCGACGCTGGTGGTCTTCGTCGCGTTCGGCGTGCATGTGCTCGCGGGTGGTGCCTTCGAGCTGCGCACAGTCATCGCGATGACCCTGCGCTCCGGATTCTGGGTCACCCAGGCGCTGCTCCTGCCGCGCGTGCTCGATCGGAGGATGCCATGAAGGAACGTTGGTCCAACGCGAGCGTCGCGCTCCACTGGCTCGCTGCAGCACTCATCGTCGGACTGGCGACGGCGGGGTTCGTCATGACGGACCTTCCGGCTGACTCGAGCGGGCGGCTGCTCATCTCGCGGCTGCACACGCTCGGTGGGGCAACGCTGATGCTGCTCACGGTCGCGCGTCTCGTCGTCCGGCGCCGCGGGCCAGCGGTGAGCCCACTGCCCGTCTCGGACCTGCACCGCCGAGGTGTCGGCGTGATTCACGCGCTCCTCTACGTGGTGACCTTTGGCATCGGCGCCACTGGCTTCGTCACCGGGGCGCGAAGCGCGTGGCCGGACTACCTGCGAGGGCAGCTCGCGGAAGCCCCGGCGCTCGAGGCGCTCGCGTCGCGCGAGGCGCACGAGGCGCTCGTGTTCGCGCTGCTCGGCCTCGTGCTCCTCCACGTGGGTGGCGTGATGCTCCAGCAGGTTCGCCAAGGTGGAGTGCTCAGGCGGATGGTGCCGTTCCTGGGCGCTGAGTCGCCTGCTCGCGAGGGAGGTGCGCGGTGATGTCCGCGGCTGCTTCGACCGTCTTCCGTCGAGCGCTCGGCCTCGTACGGCGCGGCCTATGGGGCGTCGTACTTGTCGCGGTCGTGTTACTCGTCGCGTGGTTCCGGGTCTGGTCGCCGGTCCGCGTGGAGGTCGCTCGCCTCGACCGCGGCACCATCACGCAGGAAGCGTTCGGACGCGGAACCATCGAGAGCCAGCGCGAAGCTGCCGTGGGGTTCGACCTGGTGGGACGGCTCAGCGACGTTCTGGTCGATGAAGGCGCGCGCGTCACCCTTGGCCAGGAGCTCGCTCGCCTTGAGACAAACCAGGCCCAAGCGGACCTTCGCTCTGCCCAGACGGGCATCAGCGCAGCACGCGCCTCATTGCAGCGACTTGCCGCGGAGGAAGAGCGCGCGCGGGCGCTCCTCGCAACTGCCGAGCGCGAAGCGACAAGGACGCAGGCACTCGCTGACGCTGGGGCAGTTCCTGGTCAGCAGCGCGATGAGGCGAGCGATCGCCTGCGTGTGGCGCGCGCGGAGCTCGATCGCGTCCTGGCCCAACGTTCCGAGGCGACTCGTGGCATCGACGTCGCGACGGGCGGTGCAGAGCAGCGGCGCGTCGCCATGGTACGAGCCACGCTACTGGCGCCCTTTGATGGCCTCGTGACACGCAGGCTGCGCGAACCAGGTGACACGGTCACCATCGGCTCGACGGTGCTGCGCATCGTCGACACGAACCGGGTGTACGTCAACGCCGCGGTGGACGAGACGATGCTTCCGCTGCTCGCGGTGGACCAAAGAGCTGCCATCTTCTTTCCGGGCACGGATGCGTCATTGACGGGCCGCGTGACGAGGATCTCCTGGGAAGCGGACCGCCAGACCCACGAGTTGCTCGTCGAGGTCACGCCTGAACGACTTGAGCGGCGTGTTGCCATCGGCCAGCGCGCCGATGTGCGTGTCGAGGTCGGGCGTCGAGAGCATGTGCTTCGAGTTCCGATCCGCATGGTCCAGCACGACGATACGGGAGCCTTCGTCTACGCCGACCGCGATGGCAGGATTGCTCTGGTCCGGCCGAGGTTCGGCCTCACGGGAAGCGACCAAGTGGAGGTGCTGGACGGACTCGCGGAGGGGGACGCGGTCCTGTCGGCGCCGGGCGTGGTCGCGACGCTCCCGCTCGGGCGGCGCTGGGTGGCACCATGAACTTGGCGCTGCGGGACGTTCGTAGGCATCTGGCCCGGTTCGTGGGTACCGCTGCGGGGCTCGGGCTTCTCCTGAGCGTCGTCGTGGCGATGCAGGGCATCTACGCGGGGATGGTCGATGACGCCACCATCCTCACCCGCGCAATGCATGCCGATCTCTGGCTCGTTCAGCGCGACACGCGCGGTCCGTTCGCGGAAGGATCTCGGCTCGACCCGAGCGTCGAAGCGCGTGCGGCCGCGGTGCCTGGTGTTCGCACCGCGCGTCCGTACACGTATCAGCTCATTCAGCGAGAGCACCGCGGCGCTGTGATGCGCATCGCGCTCGTTGGCCTCGGCTGGCCCGACGACCCCGGGCGCTCGTTGCCGCTCGTGCGGGGGCGACGTCTGCAGCAACCACATGGAGAGATGATCGTCGACGCCTCGCTCGGGCTTGGCATCGGCGAGAAGCTGATGCTCGCGGGCGAGCACTATCGCGTGGTGGGGCTTACGAGGAACGCGCTCACCTCCGGTGGCGACTCC
>WBZM01000774.1_pt1 | contig 38853 bp, 41 predicted proteins | sample 5204271 | NCBI WGS metagenome assembly WBZM01 (sample SAMN12344346, study PRJNA552823) | activated sludge metagenome | biome: Activated sludge suspended growth; feature: Nitrification reactor; material: Wastewater; isolation source: activated sludge from nitrification reactor of wastewater... | reverse complement strand
TGGGCCACCTGCGGCGTCGGGGTCGGCACCTGCCCAACCGGGTGCGGCACCGGCTGCGGTGTCAGCTGGGCCACCTGCGGCGTCGGGGTCGGCACCTGCCCGACCGGGTGCGGCACCGGCTGCGGTGTCAGCTGGGCCACCTGCGGCGTCGGGGTCGGCACCTGCCCAACCGGGTGCGGCACCTGCTGTGGCGCGGGTCGCGGTGGTTGCTGCTGCAGAGCCGGCGTGGCCACCGGCGGCAGGCGCACAATGCCGCGATCAATGGCATGCTGGGTGAGGCTGCCATCCGGATTAACCAATCCACTCGACCGTGAAAGCGAGCTGTATGGCACGGGCTTTGCCTGCAGACCGCGGCGTGTACCAGACCCTCTCGGCATCAAGTAGAACCAGCCGGCCGAATTCCCGGCTGATGCGGGTACCGGCGGACTCGCCGCCGGCGCAGGGCTTGGGGGAGGTGGCGCGGCAACCGTCGTCAGCACCGTGTTGTGAACGTCCGGCACGATCCCGCCGACCTGAGTTGGCGGGTCAGTCGACTGACTTGCCTGACTGCCAGCCATCTGCAATTGCGGCGAGACATTGGCATAGCCACAGTGCTGCTTCGCGCCCTTCTGGGAGCCACCGCAGTTGCCGGCCAGCGCCAGGGGCTGCGCGAAGAGAGTGGCCATGCAAAGAAGCAGAGTTCTGTATCTCATCATCAGCCTCCAAAGCCGAAATACCGGATGATCTGGAACCAGGCTCGATAATCCTGATTGCGGCCATCACTGTTGTTGCCGGTCAACTTGTCGACTGGTGACGCCGGCCCGACCTGCCAGCCGACAAGGCCGCGGATGACCCACTTGCTCTCGATGGTCTGGGTCATTTGCAGACCGACGGTCTTCAGCGTGATGTTGTTGTCAGCGTCCAGCGAATACCACGGGTCCTTGAACCGCTTCAGCCATCCCTGTTCGTAGAAGAGGCCGGTCTGCAGGTTTCCACCCCATGGCGCCGCAAAGTCGCGACGCAGTTCGAGATGGATTTCGTTGCCCTGGTCGCCACTCGCCTCGGCAATCGGATAGCCAGCCAGCGAGGTGGGGCCGCCGAGGTAGAAGCGCTGTGACGGGTCGAGATTGCCGGAGGCGAATTGGCCGGTGAGGCTGGCGTAGGCCGACCAGTCGCCCCACAGGTGCTGTAGCCGCTGCAAACGGTAGTTGAAACGGGCGAAGCCGCCGGCGGTCTTCGGGCCACTGCTGAAGAACGGGGTGCCGCTGGCATCGAAAGCCTGGTAATTGGCATTTCCCGTGATGTCGAGGTTGCCGCCGCTCACCGATGCCTCGAACAATGTCGTTCCGTTGGGCAGCGCGTCGTGCGTCTCGTCGCCGCTGAGGGCTATCTGCACCATGTTGATCCGGCGCTCCTCATCGGCGAAGGGGTTGGACGAGGGCGGGACGTACGCCGGGTTGTTCGGGTTGCGGTCGACGATCCGGTAATGCGAAAAATCGGTCCGCAGGTTGAGGTTGGTGTACCGTGAGCGAATCAGCGGATAGGTGGCGTAGAGACGGAGGTCGCTGGCCCAGCCGTTGATGTCGCCACCGTCGTAAAGGGCGGTCGCGTCGTAGTGGTAGTAGTCGACGCTGGCCCCGACCCGCGCGCCAGAACTGCCAACCGGGCGCAGGTAGGTCAGGTAGGCGTAGTTGGAGCGTGCCCCGGAGGTCACGAGGCGGGTCACGACCTGGTCACCGACACGACCTGGACTGTTCAGGTAAAGCGTCGCGCCCAGCCGCTCCTGACCGAGCTGACGATTGTTGAAGTTGTCGATGTCGATGTTGCCCGAGAGCAGCGGTTCGTCGCTCATCACGCTGCGCAGGCGGGCAGTGCCGACTTCGGTGCCGGGATAGATCACGCTGCCGATGCGCGTTCCCGGGAGGTCATCGGCGATCAGCAGCGCGCGCTCGAGATCGCTCCGCTGCAGCGGCCGATCGGAATACAGGTGGTTGTCGAGGATGTCCTGCACGATATCGGACCGGACACGGCTCCCCTTGTTGACGACCTCAATGCCATTGGGCTGCAAGTATCCCTCCTCGACGTCGAGACGAACGGTTTCATGGAACGTCTGCGGCGGGACGAAGACCTTGGCCAGCATGTAGCCCGCGTTGCGGTAACGGCGCATGAGGGCGTTCGCAGCCTCATGGATTTCGGCCGTGCTCAACTGGCGCCCGGTATAGCTCTTGAGCACGGCGGTGATTTCGGCTCCGGAAAATTGCGTGACCCCATGCACCTCGAAGCTGGCGACGTACACCCGCATGTCGCTCGCGCCGGCCGCCGCCTTGGATGGGCTGGGGGGGAGCTCGGAGAGCGCCGCCGCTGGCGGCCGCGACTCCTGGATGCGACGCTGGGTTTCATCCTGGAAGCGGCGCAATTGCGCACCGGCATCGATTGCCCCAACCGGTGCACTGACCGCGCAACCCACCGCAAGAACAATGGCAGCGCGCGTGAAAGGTTGATTCGACATGGGCGCTTTCCTCTTGGCTTGAAAGCGATAATGTAGCAAGAAAACCCCATCCTCCAACCATCCGCTTCGAGCCCCGACTTCCGCTGAATGGTTCGACGGCAAATCTCCGTCTGTCAAGGTCCGGGTCTGCTGCCCTGACCCCGCCGGTCGGACCGATTCCTCGAATCGGCCCGACCGTGCTGACTGTCGCCAAACCCTTGAATCACTGCAGCAACTGCCCCCCGAGTTGGTGGCACGCTCCAGCAGCGCCGTCAAGCGCGGCGGCAGCCTTGTGCTGCCCGGATGCCGCTTAAATGGCGGCGGCGCGCTGCACGCACTCGAGATAGGCGTTCGCGTCCATCGCCCGGCCATGGCGCTCGGCACGCCAGATCGTCTCGCCGAGGCATTCGAGGATCGCATGCGCAGCCTCGTGATCGCCGACCCGCGCGCGCAGCGTCTGGTAGGCAGAACGAATCCCCGGCGGCTGGTCGATGCTCACCTGCTCGGCAACGGCCAGGTGCAGCGAGAGATGCAGGAAAGGGTTCATCTGCCCGCTCTCGGGACTGAACTCCTGCTCGATCGCCGTTGCCGGATCCTCGAGCAGCGCATGGTACTCGGGGTGCTGCAGGATCAGGTCGGCGGCCGTCACCTCGGCGCCTTCGAGGATCGAGCGCTGGCGATGCTTCTGCCACGCCTGACAGAAGAACTGCCGCACCTGCTCACGCGTCGGGTTGAACATCGGCTCTCCTTGCTGGTTGACTGATCAGGGCGCTGACGACGGCGTTCTGCAGCAGCCGGTTGCCGCCGCGTGCAACGGGCGCCATCTGCCCGGTACCGTAGGCGCCGATCAGCGGCAGATGCGGGAAGATCTCCCGCAGGCAGGCGAGATCCCGGTCGTCGCCGCCATAATGATACGGGCCGCGGCCAATGCACGAGAAGACGATGGCCGCCTGCGGTCGGCGGACGAACGGCACCAGTGCGGACAGGCTGTGGCGCATGTCGGCAGCGCTCGCCTGTGGCAGCCGCATCGCCCACAGCACGCGACTTCCCGCACGCAGATGCTGCGCCAGCGTCAGCGAGCCGTCGGCGTTGGCGGCAACGATCGGTACCGGCTGCAGCCGACCGTCGGAGAGTGCCTGCTGCCAGGCGCCGCCGCTGTCGCTGCCGGGATCGTCGAGCAGGACCGCGCACAGCGATGCCAGCGGCAACCGGTCGGCGGACTGCTGTTGCGGCGGCAGGTTGCGCCGCAGATGGTCGAGCGCCGGCGCGCCGTCCAGCGCCAGCAGATCAAGGGCACGGCTGCCGGTCACCACCGCCGGGCAGCCAAACGGTTGCCAGCCCGGGGAAACGGCGAGATCGATGCGCGCGCCGCGCAGTTCGACCTCGCACTGCCGCGCCAGGCGGCCGTGCTGCCAGACCGTCGCCTCGGACTGCCCCGGGCGGCCGGCAAAGCAGCCACCGAAGCGCTGCGGACCGGGCCCGGTCCAGGCGTGCGGCAGGCTGCTGCCCGCATAAGCGAGGATGGCCCCGGCACTCGCGCCGGCATCCGGCCGGCGCCCCGACAGCGCCAGATCACCGGCAAACACCATCACCGCCACCGCCGGACGGTCGAGAACCCAGCCCTCGTCGGTGAAGACCCCGGCAGCGATGCCGCCAGCGACCTCGGTACAGCGCGCCGCACGCGCCACCGCGGTCACGGCCGCCTGCGCCTGCGCGCTGAACTCGGCCGAGAGAAACAACAGGACGCTGCGCGCCGGGCAACTGCCGATCTTCTCGAGGGCCATGCCGGCTGCCGTTGCCGCCAGTGAGGGCAAGGCGTCGTTGCCCGCCAGCAACCCGCTGCCGACCACACTCATCGGCGGCCGCTGTCAGCCGCTGCGTCGGCCTTATCGGGATGGGCGCAGAGGTCCTCGATGGCGCAGCGCCAGCACTCCGGCTGCCGTGCCCTGCAGACGTAGCGCCCGTGGAGCAGCAGCCAGTGGTGGGCGAACTGCCTGAACTCCGGCGGCACGACCCGCAGCAGTTCCTGCTCGACGGCCAGCGGCGTCTTCCCCGGCGCCAGGCCAGTGCGGTTGGCGACGCGGAAGATGTGCGTGTCGACGGCGATCGTCGGCTCGCCGAAAGCCGTATTGAGAACGACGTTGGCGGTCTTGCGGCCGACACCCGGCAGCGCCTCGAGCTCGGCGCGCTGCCGCGGCAGTTCCCCGGCATGTCTTTCGAGCAGCTGGCGGCAGGTGGCGATGACGTTTCGCGCCTTGCCCTGCCAGAGGCCAATGCGGTTGATATAGGCCGCCACGCCGCTTTCGCCGAGCGCCAGCATGGCCTGCGGTGTCGGCGCGTCGGCGAACAGCTTGCGGGTGGCGAGATTGACGCTGCGGTCGGTCGCCTGCGCCGAGAGGATGACGGCGACCAGCAACTGAAACGGCGTGGCGTACTCGAGCTCGGTCGTCGGCTGCGGATTGCCGGCGCGCAAGCGGGTGAAGATCGCCTCGGCTTGCCCGGCACGCGGCCGCGGCTGCTTGACCAGCGCCTCAGGCATGCTCAGCCATCGGCGCCGGCGGCGTCGGCAGCGATGGCCGGCGCGAATGGCGCGCTGCGGCGCGGGCCTCGACCCAGTTTTTCCAGGCGATCAGGCAGCCGAGCAGGATGAAGGCGCCTGGCGGCAGTATGGCGAGCAGCAGCCCGGGGTAGTCAGCGGGCAGCAACTGCAGCGGCTGCAGTCCCGGAAAGACCATGTCGATGCCGGAGAACAGCGTGCCACCGCCGATCAGCTCGCGCAGCCCGCCGAGCAGCGCGAGGGTCCACAGCATGCCGACGCCCATGAACAAGCCATCACATACCGACTGCAGCGGCGGATTCTTGTTGGCAAAGGCCTCGACCCTTGCGAGCACGATGCAGTTGGTGACGATCAGTGGAATGAAGATGCCAAGCACCAGATACAACTCGTGCAACTGCGCATTGAACAGCAGATCGACGACCGTCACCAGCGCGGCGACGATCAGGATGAACACCGGGATGCGAATCTCGTGCGGAATCAAGTTGCGCAGCGAGGCGACTGCAAGGTTGGCAACGGCCATGACGATGATCGTCGCCAGCGACAGCATGACGCCATTGACGGCGTTGGTCGTCACCGCAAGCAGCGGACACAGGCCCAGGATCTGCACCAAGCTGGTATTCTGCTTCCAGAGACCGTTGTCCCTGATCTCGATGAGTTCGTCGCGACCGATCATTTGCCTGTCCCTTCGACCGTGAACAACTGCTGCCGATTTTCCGTCACGTACTGCAGCGCCCGGTGGACGGCCTTGATGACCGCCCGCGGCGTCACCGTCGCCCCGGCCAGCGAATCGAAGCGGCCACCATCCTTGCGCACCCGCCACTCGCGCTCGCCGACCGTCGCCAGCGAAAGCCCGTCAAACTGCCTGATCCATGGCCGCTCCTTGTTGCGGTCCTTGCGCGGCTCGATGTAATCGCCGAGGCCGGGCGTCTCCTTGTGTTGCGTCACCCGCACACCGAGCAGGGTGCCGTCAGCGGCGACGGCAAGCAGCAGCCGGATACGGCCTGAATAGCCATCGGCGGCGACGGCCTCGAAGACGATGGCGCTCGCCTGGCCACCCTGGCGCGCCAGATAGGCGGTCGACTCCTCGTCCAGCCCGAGGCCCGCCGCCGGTGCCAGGCGCCGGCTGTCGGCCAGCAGCTCATTATCGTAGAGCTCGCGCGGCAGCACCTCACTGATCAGCTTCATCTTCTCCGCTGCCGCCGCCTCCTCGATCGCTGGCCGCGTCCACAGGTAGGCGGCAGCCAGCAGGCCGGTGAAGGCCACGACGAAGATCAGCAGGATGAGCGCCGTGCGCAGCGCCATCGCCGTCGCCGTCGGGGTCTTCACCGGCGGTGTCATTCCGGCTTCTTCATGCCGAAGATCGGCGGCTGTGTGTACATGTCGATCAACGGCACACAGAGGTTCATCAGCAGCACGGCAAAGGCGACGCCGTCCGGATAGCCGCCGAAGACACGGATGATGTAGGCGATCGCGCCGGCGAGGAAACCGAAGATCAGCTTGCCACGAAAGGTGGTCGAGCCGGAAACCGGATCGGTGACGATGAAGAAGGCGCCGAGCAGCGAACCGCCGGAAAACAGGTGGAACAGCGGATCGGCAAACTGCTGCGGGTTCCATGCCCAGAGGACGGTGGCGAGAAGCGAGAGGCCGCAGACGAAGGCGAGCGGCGCCTGCCAGGTGATGATCCTGCGCTGCCACAGCCAGAGGCCGCCAAGCAGATAGCCGACGCTCACCCACTCCCAGCCACGCCCGGCGAAATTGCCGAACACCTCCTGCGTCGCCAGCAGCGTCGGCACATCGACGGCGCCATCGCCAAGTTTCAGCGCGGTCTTCAGCGCATCGAGCGGTGTCGCGCCGGTCATCGCATCGACTCGCGGCGCCAGCCCGGCAATGATCTCGAACTGCTCGACGACGCTCAACCTGAGCCCCAGCGCCGGCCATTGCGACATCAGCGCCGGGAAGGAGACGATGCATGCGGCAAAGGCGATCATCGCCGGATTGAAGGGATTCTGGCCAAGCCCACCGTAGAGGTGCTTGGCGACGACGATGGCGAAGAGGACACCGACCACGGTCAACCACCAGGGAGAGAGTGGCGGAAAAGCGAGGGCGACCAGCCAGGCGGTGACGACCGCGCTGCCGTCGGTGAGGAAGAGCAGCAGCGGCCGGCCGCGCAGCCGCAGCAGCAGCGCTTCGGCGAGCAGCGCCGCCAGCGTGGCGATCGCCAACTGGAGGATGATTGCCGGGCCGATCAGCCAGACGTAGGCGGCGATCCCCGGCAGCAGCGCGAGCAGAACCTGCAGCATGACGCGGCGCACGCTGACCTCGGCCAGCAGGTAGGGCGGCGTCGACCAGGACATCACTCGTCCCGTTGCGACCCGGCGGGTGCCACGGCCGCGCCGCCCGGATCGGTCGTTGCTGCCGTCCCGGTCGTCGCGGTCATCGCGGTCGTGTCAGCCGTGGAGCGCGCCGCGCGCCGCGCCTCGACGGCGGCAATCTCGCGCTGCTGGCCCGCGCTGAGTCGATCCGTATTCCTCGGTTGCGCCGACTCGCGCTGCAGGCGCGCGCGCTCGATTGCCGCGGCAATGGCGGCTTTCTTCGCAGCTTCCGCCTCACTCGCCGTCGTCGCCGCCTCGCCCGCCGCTGCCGGCGGGTGGTCAGCCGCTGGCGCTGGTTCGGGCGACGCCTTCTTCTCGCTCGTCCTGGCGCTGGCGGCCCGGGCCAGGCGCTCGGCCTTCTCGGCCTGCTCGCGCTCGGCGCGCGCGTTGCGCAGCTCGAAGCGTTCCTTGGCGGCGTCGGCCGCCTGCTTCTCGCGCTCGCGCGCCCAGATTTCGCTTTTCGCGAAACGAAAATATTGCACCAGCGGAATGTGCGACGGGCAGACGTAACTGCAGCAGCCGCACTCGATGCAGTCGAAGATGTAGTACTCCTGCGTCTTGCCGAAATTCCGCGCGCGCGAGAACCAGTAGAGTTCGAAAGGTTGCAACTCGTGCGGGCAGACCTCGGCACACGCGCCGCAGCGAATGCACGGCATTTCCGGCGGCGGCGGCGGAAAGAGCCCGGGCGAACCGGCGATGATGCAATTGGTCGCCTTGACCACCGGCGCGTCGAGGTCGGGAATCTCGAAGCCCATCATCGGGCCGCCCATGAGGAAGCTGCTGCTGTCGGCCCGTGGTCGCGCCAGCGCCACCACTTCGCGCATCGGTGTACCCAGAGACACCTCCCAGTTGCGCGGCTGCTCGACGTTGCCGGTCAGCGTGACGATGCGCGAGAGGACCGGCTCGCCATGGGTGAGCGCCCGGTAAGCGGTGTATACCGTGGCGACGTTGAAGCACTGTACGCCGAGTTCGGTCGACCGGCGGCTGGCCGGGACTTCCTTGCCGGTGAGCACGCGGATCAGCTGCTTCGCGCCGCCGGCCGGATAGCGGGTGGGCACGGCGACGACGCGATAATCCGGCGCCAGGCGAAGGACCGCCTCCTGCATGGCGGCGATCGCTGCCGGCTTGTTGTCCTCGATGCCGATGAGCACCTCGCGCGCCGACAACAGCTCGCGGAAGATGGCGATGCCGCGCACGATCTCGTCGGCGCGCTCGCGCATCAGCATGTCGTCGCAGGTCATGAACGGTTCGCACTCGGCACCGTTGATCACCAGGTGCTCCATCGCCACGGCGCGTGCCGGAGTCAGCTTGGCGTGGCTGGGGAAGGCGGCACCGCCGAGACCGACGACGCCGGCATCGCGCAGCAGTTCGCGCACGCGCTCGGGAGCCAGGCTCCGGTGGTCGACCGGCCGCCGCTCGATCCACTCGTCGCGCCCATCCGGTTCGATGACCACGCAGAGCGTCGGCAGCCCCGACGGATGCGCGGCGACATGCGGTTCGACGGCCAGCACGCGGCCGGAGGTCGGCGCATGCACCGCCGCCGACACCCACGCGTCGGCACCGCCGATCAGTTGTCCCTTGAGCACCGTGTCGCCAGCCTGCACCAACGGACTCGGCGCACCGCCGATGCTCTGGTGCAGCGGCACGAACAGGCGTGCGGGCAGCGGCGCCTGGCCGATCGGCTCGTGCACCGAGATCGCCTTGTTGGTCTGTGGTTTGACTCCGCCCTTGAAGCGGAACAGTTGCGCCAGCACCGCTGCTGCCTCAGGCGGCACGCTTGATCTCGAACACTGGATACTTCCACTTCCAGTTGTCGATGTTCTCGGCGATCGGCTGCATGCTGATGCACTCGACCGGGCACGGCTTGACGCACAGCTCGCAGCCGGTGCACAAGGGCTCGATGATGGTGTGCATCTGCTTCGCGGCGCCCACGATCGCATCGACCGGACAGGCCTGGATGCACAGCGTGCAGCCGATGCACGTCTGCTCGTCGATGATCGCGATCTGCTTCGGCTTTTCCTCGGCTTCCAGCGGCTTGACCTCGCGACCCAGCAGGTCGGCAAGCTTGCGCACACCGTCCATCCCGCCAGGCGGGCACAGATTGATGTCCGCCTCGCCGGCCGAAATCGCCGCCGCATACGGCTTGCAGCCGGGATAGCCGCACTGTCCGCATTGCGTCTGCGGCAGGATGGCCTCGATCTTCTCGACCAGCGGGTCGCCCTCGACCTTGAAGCGGATCGACGCATAGCCAAGTGCCGCGCCGAGGACGACGGCGCCCAGTGCCATGATCACCAGTGCGGTGATCATTGGTACCGGTCCAGACCGGCGAAGCCCATGAAAGCGAGGCTCATCAGACCGGCAGTGACCATCGCGATCGCCGCGCCGCGGAAGTGCTGTGGCACGTCGGCGCCCTCGATGCGCTCGCGGATGCCCGCGAACAGCACCAGCACGAACGAGAAACCGATGGCACTGCCGGCGCCGAAGAGCAGCGACTCGACGAAGTCGTGCCGATTGGCGATGTTCAGCAGCGGCACTCCGAGGACGGCGCAGTTCGTGGTGATCAACGGCAGGTAGATACCGAGCACCTGATGCAGCAACGGGCTGGTCTTCTGGATCACCATCTCGGTCAACTGGACGATGGCGGCAATGGTGACGATGAACGAGAGCGTGCGCAGGTACTCGAGGCCGAAGGGCAGCAGCAGGTAGCGGTCGATGATGTAGCCGGCGCCGGTGGCGACGGTCAGCACGAAGGTCGTCGCCGCGCCCATGCCGAAAGCCGTCTCCAGCTTCCTGGAGACGCCCATGAAGGGGCACAGCCCGAGGATCTTGACGAGGACGACGTTATTGACGAGGACGGCGCCGACGAGCAGGAAGAGGTAGTGGGTCACGGTTGCTGGCGGTGAAGGGCTGCGCAATCGACAGCCGCCACATTATCACCCGCCGCCCGGGCACATTCAACCACAGGCGCGACGCCGGCATCGCTGCTCATGCCTGCCGCTGCCGGGCGATTGCCGCCGCCGCCTCGCCGACGAGATCCGGTCCGCGATAGATGAAACCGGTGTAGAACTGCACCAGCGAGGCACCGGCGGCGATGCGGGCGGCCGCGTCGGCGCCGCTCATGATGCCGCCGACGCCGATGATCGGCAGCTCGCCGGCCAGCGCCACCGCCAGTTGCCTGACGACGGCGGTCGACAATGCGAGCAGCGGCGCGCCGGACAGGCCGCCGGCCTCGTCGGCGTGCGGCCTGCCCTCGACACCGATCCGTGTCACCGTCGTGTTGGTGGCGATGACGGCATCGATGCGGTGCCGGCGAAGCAGGTCGGCAATCGCCCGCACCTGGCCCTCGTCGAGGTCGGGGGCGATCTTCAGCGCCAGCGGAACGTAGCGCCCATGCCGGTCGGCGAGGCTCGCCTGCGCCGCCTTGAGGCTGCCGAGCAGGGCATCGAGCGCCGCGTCCTGCTGCAGTTCGCGCAGGTTGCGGGTATTCGGGCTCGAGATGTTCACCGCGACGTAACTCGCGGCACCATAGACGCGCTCGAGGCAGAACAGGTAATCGTCGGCCGCGCGCTCGATCGGCGTATCGAAGTTCTTGCCGATGTTGATGCCGAGAACCCCCCCCTGGCGCGGGAAACGCGCCGCGGCGACATTGGCCAGCAATCTTTCGACGCCGTCGTTGTTGAACCCCATGCGATTGATGATCGCCTGCCGATCGGGAATGCGGAACATCCGCGGCCGCGGATTTCCCGGCTGTGGTCGCGGAGTGACGGTGCCGATTTCGATGAAGCCGAAGCCCAGCGCCGCCAGCGCATCGATGTGCTCGCCGTTCTTGTCGAGCCCGGCGGCCAGACCGACGGGATTGGGAAAGTCGAGTCCCATGACCGACACGCGATCGGGCGGCACCGGACTCGCCAGCAGGCAGCTTGCGCCGGTGGCCCGCAGCAGCTCGACGCCGGTCATACCAATGCCGTGCGCGACTTCCGGATCGAGCGCGAAAAAGAACTGGCGGAGAAGCGGATAAAGCATGACCACGATTCTACCGCATCGCAGCATCAAGCGCTGCGCGGCGCACGCCGGCCGGCGCCCTGGTCGCTGCCGCCGCAGCGCCAGGCCGGTCCGCCATTCCTATCGCGCTTTGGCCTCGACCTTCACTCCCTGCTGCAGTGGCGGCCCGATATAGCTCGCCTCTTCGATCTCCTTCTGCCCTGTTGCGTCGTCCACGAGTTCGGGGTAGACCCGTCCGACGAAGAAGCCGAGGCCAATGACGGTCCGGACGTATCTCGTCTGACCGGGATCAAGCGTGAAGGACAGCTTCTTCTCGACCTCGGTCGACGTGCTGACCTCTTTGTTGCCGGCAGCCTGGTCGACGAAGAAGAACCCCCCCGGCTTCGATTCACCGACCACGACCCCGCTCAAAAGGATCACTTGACCTGCAGGCGATTAAGGTAGTCGACCAGAGCCAGCAGCCGCGCCCAGACGAAGAGCTTGGCGTTGTATCCGTAGTCATCGAACTGCGGCTGTGCCTGAACATCATAGATGTCGCCCCAGATCGGCATCTCGCGCGTCCCGTGACCTTTCACCAAGGCGCGACCGTCGATCGACTCGAGCACCCGATTCACCGGAAACAGCCCACTGTTGTTCTTGGTCAATACGGTCAGGTCTGTCGGCCTGACCGACAGGAACTCGACGAATGGGCCATCACCCTTGCCCTTGGCGCCATGACAGACGACACAGTTGGCCTCGTACTCGCGCTTGCCGATATCCAGCCGGTCTGCCGCCATCGCGCTGCCGGCGAACACTCCGGCGGTCGCCGCCGCAACGCAGATGTGAAACCACTTCCCGCTCATCATCGCTCTCCTTGATCAGTTCCGGACCACAGGAAAACCCCGGATCCCAGAATCAGTTTAGACCCTGACGCGCGCTGCGCAAGCGCTTTCTGCGCAGCGATATCGAGCCTTGGCCCGCGCCACAGACGGCGCCTGAACGACCTGCTCGCGCAACGCCGAAACACTCGGCTGCTGGCCAGTAGCGGCATCGCGCAGGAGCGCGCGTGGGGTTGGTCGCAGACCGATTTGCCGCTAGACTGCACTTGGTTCGGCCGCCGCTGCGACGGGCCGAAAGCTTTCCTGGGGGTGACGGAAATGGATTGGACATCGTTGCGTCTGCTGCTTCTGCTGCTCGTCGGCTGCCTGCTCGCCGGCAGCTGGCAGCCGGTTCGCGCGGCCGACGTGCTGCGCCTCGCGACGACCACCAGCACGGACAACTCGGGGCTGCTGCGCGCCATCCTGCCGCAGTTCGAGCGCCAGTACGGCCAACGCGTCCAGGTCATCGCGGTCGGCAGCGGCAAGGCGCTCAAGCTGGCGCAGAATGGTGACGTCGATGTCGTCCTGGTGCACGACCGGCGCGCCGAGGACGCCTTCGTCGCCGCCGGATACGGTGTCGAGCGCCGCGACGTGATGTACAACGATTTCGTTCTCCTCGGGCCGCGTAGAGATCCCGCGGGCGTGCGCCAGAGTGCCGACATTCTCGACGCCTTCCGGCGCATCGCCGACCATCAGGCGCGTTTCGTCTCACGCGGCGACGACTCGGGGACCGAGCGCATGGAGAAGAGTTATTGGCAACAACTCGCGCTGCCGGTCAGCGGCAGGCCCTGGTACGTCTCAGCCGGGCTTGGCATGGGCGAAGTGCTGATGATGGCGGGAGAGATGCAGGCCTACACGCTGTCGGATCGAGCGACACATGCCACCTACAGCGCGCGCACCGGTCTCGAGATCCTCTTCCAGGGCGACCGCAGGATGTTCAATCCGTACGGCGTCATCGCCGTCAACCCACGGCTCCATCCGCAGGTCAATCATGCCGGCGCACGGGCGCTGATCGACTGGTTGAGCGGCCCCGCCGGCCGTGCCGCGATCGGCGCCTTCCGGCCGCACGGCGAGCAGTTGTTCTTCGTCGCGCCCGACGGCTGAGGAGTCGTCGCTTGACACTCGGGGACGCCACCCTGGCGGCCTTGCTGCTCCTCGTCTCGGGCGATCGCGAACTGTGGGGCATCGTCGGCGTGTCGCTGTCGGTGACCCTGCGCGCCATGCTCGTGGCGGCGCCGCTCGGCATCGCCGCCGGCTACGTGCTGGCCACCGTCACCTTCCCCGGGCGGCGGCCGCTGATCGTCCTGACGCAGGGCCTGCTGGCATCGCCCACCGTCGTCGTCGGACTGATCCTGTACCTGCTGCTGTCGCGCCAGGGCGTCCTCGGCCACCTGCAGCTGTTGTTCACCCAGACGGCGATGATCATCGGCCAGGTTCTGATCGCGCTGCCCGTCCTCGTCGTCTTCTCGCTGTCGGCCATCCAGGGCGCCGATCCGCGCGCCCGTGAGACGGCGCTGGCACTCGGCGCTTCTGCGCCACGCATCGCCTGGACGCTGCTGCGCGAGGTGCGCTTCGCACTGATGGCGGCCGTCTGCAGCGCCTTCGGCCGCATCGTCTCGGAAATCGGCTGCGCGCTGATGGTCGGCGGCAACATTGCCGGCGTGACCCGCAACATGCCAACCGCCATCGCGCTCGAGACCAGCAAGGGCGACTTCGCGCAGGGTATTGCCCTGGGCATGGTCCTGCTGCTCGTCGCCCTGGCAATCAATTCGGCACTCGCGTTCTTTCAGGGTGAAGCGCGGCGATGAGCCTGCTCGCCGTGCACGCACTCACCCGGTCACTGGCCCAGCGGCGGTTGCTGGCGATCGACGAGTTCCGCCTGTCGGCCGGCGAAGGCTGCGTGCTGACCGGCGAGAACGGCAGCGGCAAGTCCACGCTGCTGCGCATTCTCGCCGGCATCGAAGCACCCGACGGCGGCAGCGGCTGCTTCACCGGCCGCCCCTTTGGCTGGCGTCCATACCCCGGCTGGCTGCGCCGACAGGTCAGCTACGTGCATCAGCAACCCTACCTGTTCCACACCAGCGTCGTCGACAACATCACCTACGGCCTGCGCGCCCGCCGCGTGCCCCGCGCCGAGCGCGAGCGACTGGTCGATGAGGCGCTGTCGTGGGCGCGCCTGCGCCACCTGCTCGCCACACCGCCCGCCCGGCTTTCCGGTGGCGAGAAGCAGCGCCTGGCGCTGGCCCGCACCTGGGTGCTGCGACCGACGCTGCTGCTCCTCGACGAGCCGACCGCCAGCCTCGACGCCGATTCGCGGCGACAGACCCTCGAGCTGCTGCGCACTTTCGGCGACTCGGGGACGACGGCGGTCATCGCCTGTCACGACCGTGACGTCATCGAGCTGCCCAACCTGCGGCGGCTCGATCTGGTCGACGGCCGCATCATCGGCTGACGCCTTGGGCATCGTCGTGCTGCTCGTCGCCCGCGCAAGCCATTCGGCACTCGCTTTCTTCGAGGGCGAAGCGCGACGATGAGCCGGCTCACCGTACAAGCGCCCACCTGGCTCCGGACGGGACCGGTCAGCGTCTGACTTCGGGCAGCGCGGGCTCCGGCAGCCCGCCGACGACACGCCGTGGCTGCAGGCTGCCGGCGGCGTCGACCTCTCCCAGACCGAGCAGGCGGCTGCCGGTGTAGACCCGGCAGCGGCCGAGCGCCGCCCTGACGCCGACGCGGTTGCCGTGCAGGAAGCGCTCGCCACCGGCCTCATCGAGCTGGACGGGGGGCAGGCTCTGCAACAGGGCGTCGGCAGGCAACAGGCACGCCAGGCGTTCGTCCGCGCTCATTGCCGACAGCGCATCGAGGGAGACGGCATCGGCGATCTGCAGCGGGCCGACGGCGAGCCGGCGCAGCGCGCCGAGATGCGCCCCGCAGCCGAGAACGGCGCCCAAGTCCATCGCCAGGCTGCGGACGTAGGTGCCCTTGCTGCAGCGGACCAGCAGACGACAACGATCGCCGCAGAAATCGCGCAGCCGCAGTTCATGGATGCTGACCTCGCGCGGCGGGCGCTCGACCTCGATCCCCTGCCGCGCCAGCTCATGCAGCGGCCGCCCCGCCCGTTTCAGGGCCGAGTACATCGGCGGCACCTGACGGATCGGGCCGCGAAAACCCTGCAGGGCGAGCTCGAGTTCGCCGGCTGAAAAGCCCACCGGGGACCGCGTCAGGATGCGGCCATCGGCGTCTCCGGTGTCGGTCGTGACACCGAAGACGAACTCGCACTCGTAGCTCTTGTCGGCCGTCAACAGGTCCGCCGAGAACTTGGTCGCTTCACCGAAGCACAACGGCAACAGGCCGCTGGCAAGCGGGTCGAGGGTCCCGGTATGTCCGGCCTTGGCCGCCGAATAAAGGCGGCGCGCGGCCTGCAGCGCCGCATTCGAAGTCATGCCGCCCGGCTTGTCGAGCAGCAACACGCCGTCCACGTGACGCCAGCTCTTCCTTGCCATCACTTCAGGATTGCTCGGGATGCCCGGACTGGTCACCGTGATCGGAAATCGCCGCCGCCTCGCTGATCAGGCGCGACAGCTGCGCGCCGCGTTCGAGCGACTGATCGAAAACGAAATGCAGTTGCGGCGTCATGTGCAGGCTGATCCGCTTGCCCAGCTCGGTGCGCAGAAAGCCGGCCGCATGCTCCAGGCCGGCCATCACCGAAGCGAGATGGTCGCTGCCGCCAAGGCTGCTGAAGAAGACCTTGGCATGCGCGTAATCGGGGCTGACCGCGACCTCGGTCAGGCTGATCATGCCGACCCGCGGATCGCGCAGTTCGCTGTGGATCAGGTCGGCGAGCTCGCGCCGAATCTGCTCGGCAACCCGCTCGCGGCGGGAGAAACTCCTGTTGCCCGCCACTCAGAGCGTCCTCGCGACTTCCGTCACGTCGTAGACTTCGACTTGGTCGCCCTCGACATAGCCGTTGAAGTTCTTCAACGACAGACCGCACTCGAAACCGCTGCGTACCTCCTTGACGTCCTCCTTGAAGCGCTTCAGGGACTCGATCTCGCCGTCCCAGAGGACGATGTGATTGCGCAGGAGGCGGGCACGCGAGCTGCGCTTGACGACGCCCTCGAGAACATAGCAACCGGCGATGGTGCCGATCCGGGTGGCACGGAACACCTGCCTGATCTCGATCAGGCCGGTGATGTCCTCCCTCTTCTCCGGCGCCAGCATGCCCGACAGCGCCGCCTTCACCTCGTCCACCGCATCGTAGATGATGTTGTAGTAGCGGATGTCGACCCCGGCCGCTTCTGCCGCCTTGCGGGCACCGGCGTCGGCGCGCGTGTTGAAGCCGATGATCACTGCCTTCGAGGCCTGCGCCAAGTGGACGTCGGACTCGCTGATCGCACCGACTGCGGCGTGGATGACGTTGACCTTGACTTCGCCGGTCGACAGTTTCTGCAGCGACTGCACCAGCGCCTCCTGCGACCCCTGGACATCGGCCTTGATGATCAGCGCCAGAACCTTCGCTTCGGCCTCGGTCATCTGCTCGAGAATGCTCTCGAGGCTCGCGGCCTGCTTCGTCGCCAGCTTGACGTCGCGATACTTGCCCTGCCGGAAGAGAGCGATCTCGCGCGCCTTGCGCTCGTCCGCCAGAACGACCGCTTCCTGCCCGGCAGCCGGGACGTCGGAGAGACCGAGGATCTCGACCGGGATCGACGGACCCGCCTCCTTGATCACCTTGCCGTTCTCGTCGAGCATCGCCCGCACGCGTCCGAAGACCTGGCCCGCAAGCAGGACATCGCCTTGGTGCAGCGTTCCCGACAGCACCAGCATCGTCGCCACCGGACCACGACCACGATCCAGGCGGGCCTCGATGATCAGCCCCTTGGCCGGCGCCTGTCGGGGAGCCTTGAGTTCCAGAACTTCCGCCTGCAGCAACACGTTCTCGAGCAGTTCGTCGATGCCGGCACCGGTCTTCGCCGATACCGCGACGAAGGGCGCGTCACCGCCGTACTCCTCGGGCACCACCTGCTCGCCGACGAGTTCCTGTTTCACCCGCTCCGGCTGTGCAGCCGGCTTGTCGATCTTGTTCACCGCGACGACGATCGGCACGCCCGCAGCCTTGGCATGGTGGATGGCCTCGCGAGTCTGCGGCATCACGCCATCGTCAGCCGCCACGACCAGGATCACCAGGTCGGTGGCCTTGGCGCCGCGCGCCCGCATGGCGGTGAAGGCTTCGTGACCCGGTGTATCGAGGAAGGTCACCATGCCGCGATCCGTCTGCACGTGGTAAGCGCCGATGTGCTGCGTGATGCCTCCTGCCTCGCCGCTGGCGACGCGGGTGCGACGGATGTGGTCGAGCAGCGACGTCTTGCCGTGGTCTACATGGCCCATGACCGTGACCACCGGCGCGCGCGGCTCGAGCGCGACGTCCTTCTGATCGGCCGCACTCTCGTCGAGGAACGCGTCCGGGTCGTCGAGCTTGGCGGCAAGCGCCTTGTGCCCCATCTCCTCGACGATGATCATCGCCGTTTCCTGATCCAGGACCTGGTTGATGGTCACCATGGTGCCCATCTTCATCAGCGCCTTGATGACCTCCGTCGCCTTGATCGCCATCTTGTGGGCCAGATCGGCAACGGAAATCGTCTCGGGCACGTAAACCTGATGGATCACCGGCTCGACCGGCAACTGGAAGGAGGAATGCTGCTCGTCCTCGTCGCTGCCGCCACGCGGCCGTTTGCCATGCTTGGTGTCGCGCCAACCCGTGGCGCCGGTGGCGCCGCGCGTCTTCAGCCCCGGCCGCTTGCTCGCGCCTTCGCTCTTCCACGGGCCCTTCTTTTCCGCGACCTTCTTGTCCGGAGTCTTCTTGTCGGCCGCCTTCTTGTCCGTGGTCGCCGTCTTGCCAGCGGGCTTGTGCAGGGTCTTGTCCTCGGGCGGCCGATCGCTCGCCGTCTGCGCCGCAGCGACCTTGGCCGCACCGGCGGCCTTCGCCGCCACCGCCTTTTCCTCGGCTTCCTGCTTCAGTCGCAGCAGGTCGGCGCTGCGTTGCTGCTTGCTCTTGAACTCGGCTTCCTGGCGCGCCCGCAACTCGGCATGCCGGCGCTCTTCCTCGGCGCGCAGTCGCTGCTGCTCCTCGCCAATGATCGAAGCGCGAGTGACGACCTTCTTCGCGCCCGGCTTGGCTTCGGCCGGAACGGGCTCGGCCTTCGGTTGCTCGGCGAGTGGCGCTGGCGTTTCCGCCGGCGGCGGCGCCTGCTCCGGCTCGGCAATGGGCACCGGCGGCGGGGGCTCAGCCACCACCTCGACGACGTGCTCCGGCGCCAGGACAACGACCGGCTCGAGCACCGGCTCGAGCACCGGCTCGACGGCCGCCACGGCGGCCTCGGCCACCGCTGGCGGGACCGGCCTGGCGGCCGTATCGGCGACATCACGCTTGACCAGTACGCGCTTCTTGCGTACCTCGACCTGCACCGTGTGCGACTTGCCGTGCGAGTCCTGCTGCCGAATCTCGGAGGTCTCCCGGCGCGTCAGGGTGATCTTGGTCTTGGCCTCGACCGGCCCGTGCGAACGTCGCAAGTATTCGAGCAAGCGCGACTTGTCCTGCTCCGACAGCAGGTCATCGACCTGTTTCTTGGCAACGCCCGCCTTCTGCAACTGCTCCAGCAGCGACCCAGCCGGCATTCGCAGCTGACTGGCAAATTGGGAAACACTTGTCTGCGCCATTCTTACCCCTCTTTTCCCACTTGCTCGAACCAGTGCGCACGCGCCGTGGTGATCAGTTGTGTGGCCTGCGGCACGTCGATGGCAGTGATCTCGACGAGCTCATCGACCGACAGGTCGGCCAAATCGTCGCGCGTCTTGATCCCAGCACCTGCCAGTTTGCCGGCCAGCGCCTTGTCCATCCCGTCAAGGCTGAGCAGATCGTCGGCGACCTCGGCCAGCGTCTCCTCGGTGGCGATCGCCTCGGTCAGCAGGACGTTGCGCGCCCGCTCGCGCAGTTCCTGCACGGTCGCCTCGTCGAAAGCCTCGATCTCGAGCATCTCGTGCAACGGCACATAGGCAACCTCCTCAAGCGTCGAGAAACCTTCCTCGATGAGGATGTTCGCCACCTCCTCATCGACATCGAGTTTCTCCATGAAGAGGACGCGAATCGCTGCCGCCTCGGCTTCGACGAGTGTCTTCGACTCTTCCTCGGTCATCAGGTTGATCGACCAGCCGGTCATCTCGGAGGCGAGGCGAACGTTCTGGCCGCCGCGACCGATCGCGATCGCCAGGTTCTGTTCGTCGACCACCACGTCCATGCTGTGTCGTTCCTCATCGACGACGATCGAGCTGACCTCGGCCGGCGCCAGCGCGCCGACCACGAACTGCGCCGGATCAGCCGACCAGAGGACGATGTCGACCCGCTCACCGGCCAGCTCGTTGGTCACCGCGGTCACCCGCGAGCCGCGCATCCCGACACAGGTACCGATCGGATCGATGCGCTGATCGTTGGACTTGACGGCGATCTTGGCACGCATGCCCGGGTCACGCGCCGCGGCCTTGATCTCCAGCAGTCCGTCATCGACTTCGGGAACCTCGAGCGCGAAGAGCTGGATGATGAACTCCGGCGCCGTGCGCGAGAGGATCAACTGCGGCCCGCGCGCCGAGCGGTCGATGCGCAGCAGATAGGCCTTGACGCGATCGCCGATGCGCAGGTTCTCGCGCGGAATCATCTGGTCGCGCGGCAACAGCGCTTCCATCTTGCCGGTCTCGACGATCGCGTTGCCACGCTCCATGCGCTTGATCGTGCCGGAGACGAGGTGCTCCTTGCGCGCCAGGAAGTCGCTCAGGATCTGCTCCCGCTCGGCGTCGCGAATCTTCTGCAGGATCACCTGCTTCGCCGCCTGCGCTCCGATACGGCCGAAGTCGATCGGCTCCAGCGCCTCCTCGAGGTAGTCGCCGACCTCGACATCGGGATCCTGGGTCTGCGCTTCCGACAGGGGCACCTGCTGCTCTTCGTCGAGAAAATCGGCATCGGCCACCACTTCCCAACGACGAAAGGTCTCGAAGTCACCCGTCTCGCGGTCGACCGCCACCCGCACGTTGGCATCGTCGTGGATGCGTTTCTTGGTCGCCGACGCCAGCGCCAGTTCGAGCGCGCCGAAAACGATCTCCCGCGTCACGTTCTTTTCGCGCGCCAGCACATCGACCAGCAGCAAGATCTCGCGGCTCATTTCCTCATCACCTCCTGGACCGGCTTCCCGCCCGATTTCCCTGTTGCGAATATGGGCACCAGACGTGCCCGGTCGATGTTGTCCAGCTCGACATCCATGTCACCCGCGTCCATCCGCAGGCGGACCTTGCCGTCGATGACGCCGCCCAGCATGCCGCTGAAGTTGCGCCTGCCGGCCGCCGGCAGCCGGAGCTTGAGCGTGATCTCGCAGCCAGCGAAACGCGCGAAGTCGGACTCCTTCCGCAGCACCCGGTCGAGCCCCGGCGAGGAGACCTCCAGGCGATCGTAGTCCACGTCCTCGACCGCCAGCACGCGCGAGAGATGGTTGCTGACCAGTGCACAGTCGTCGACATCGATGCCGCGCGGCTTCTCCGGCTTGTCGATGAAGACGCGCAGGACGCGCCCGCGCGGGCTGCGCTCGAAATCGACCAACTCGTATCCGAGACCGGTCAGCGTCTTCTCAAGTAGTTCGTGTACATCCATGGCTGCAAACAAAAAATGGGCAAAAAGCCCATCCCCGGTTGGATGCCCCGCAAGGGGCGAGCGGAAAACCGTTGGATTATAACGAAAAAACCGGCGCGGGTAAATCGACCTGCGGCCGCAACGGAAGGGCGGCGGCCGATCAACCTGGCCGTGACCGCGGCGGCGGGCGCCTCGGCACCGACGGTGCCATGCCGAAATCGCTCAGCAATCGCCGCACCTCGGGCTCGGCCAGTTCCTGTACCCTGCCGCGCTTGAGTCCCGGCGGCAGCACGAAAGGGCCGTAGCGAATGCGGATCAGGCGACTGACCACCACGCCAACGGCCTCGAACATCCGCCTCACCTCGCGGTTGCGCCCCTCGAACAGGGAGACGCGGTACCAGCGGTTGGCACCCTCACCGCCGGCGTCCTGGAAGCTGCCGAAGCTGGCCTGCCCATCCTCGAGTTCGATGCCGTCGAGCAGGCGTTGCCGTGCCTCGTCGGGCAGATCGCCGAGGATGCGGACGGCGTACTCGCGCAGCAACTGGTAACGGGGGTGCATCAGGCGGTTGGCGAGATCGCCGGAAGTGGTCAACAACAGCAAGCCGCTGGTGTTGAAGTCGAGGCGGCCGACGGCCACCCAGCGGCCAGCCGCCATTCGCGGCAGCGAGGTGAAGACGCTCGGGCGGTGCTGCGGGTCGTTGCGCGAAACGATCTCGCCTTCCGGCTTGTGATACAGGAGCACCCGCGGCAGGCGGTCGGCAGAACGCAGACGCACCAGCTTGCCGTTGATCTTGACGCGGTCGTCCGGGCTGACCGACTGCCCGATCTGCGCTGCTTCGCCATTGACCGTGACGCGACCGGCAGCGATCAGTTCCTCCATCTCGCGCCGCGATCCAAGGCCGCTGTTGGCGAGCAGCTTGTGCAGGCGCTCGGGCTTGTCGGCAGGCTCGGAGCTGGGGCGGCGGGGCGGCGCGGCGGTCGAGCGCGCGCTTCGCCCCGGCGGACGGCTGCCGGCAGTCGCCACGACCGGTGCTTCCGGGCTCGCCACGGGCCGATGCCGCGCTGCTGCCACGCCGTGGGATGAGCGCGATGGGCGAGCGGAATCAGCCGGCGGACGGCGCTTGTGGTTGGGCATCGGAGAGGTCCAGAGTCGGGTTGATGAGTTCGAGCGTCGGCAACTCGGCGAGGCTGCGCAGACCGAGGTCGTCGAGGAACTTCTTCGTCGTCGCCAGCAGCGCCGGCCGCCCCGGAGTGTCGCGATGGCCGACGACGTCGACCCAGCCACGTTCCTCGAGGACCCGGACCACCTGCGTGGCGACCGTGACGCCGCGGATGTCCTCGATGTCGCCACGGGTCACCGGCTGCCGGTAGGCGATGATCGCCAGCGTTTCGAGGACGGCACGCGAGTAGCGCGGCGGCTTGTCGGGGTGAAGACGCTCGAGATAGGGCATGTACTCGGCGCGCGTGCGGAAACGCCAGCCACTCGCCACGGGCAGCAACTCGAGCGGGCGCCCCTGCCACTCGCTGCGCAGCTCTTCGAGCAGCGGACGCAGCACGTCGGCAGTGATTTCATCATTGAAGACCTTGCGCAATTCGGGCAGCGAGAGCGCCTCCCTGGCACTCAGCAGCACCGCTTCGAGCACCCGCTTGAGTTCATCCGGAGCGGCCGGCAGCTCGGCACCGGCGGAGTTAGCGGACGGCACCGTGTTCATCGACCAACCTCAGGTAGATCGGCGCAAAGGCCTCGGCCTGCGTCAGCTCGAGGAGGCGCTCACGCGCCAGTTCGAGCAGGGCGAGAAAATGGACGACCAGCACCGGCGCGCCAAGACTCGCGTCGAAAAGATCGACGAAATCGACAAACCCTCCGGCGGCCCGCAGGCGGCGCAGGATGACGCCCATGTGCTCACGCACCGACAGTTCCTCGCGCTGCACGAGGTGGTGCGTGTGCAGTCTCGCCTGTTGCAGGATGCCACGCCAGGCGTTCTGCAGGTCGGCCACACTGACCTCCGGCAGACGCCGCAACAGGGTCTTCTCGACCCAGACCTCGACCCAGTCGAAATCGCGCTCGGCCTGCGGCAGCTCGTTGATGGCATGCGCCGCGCGCTTCATCTGCTCGTACTCGATCAGGCGCCGCACCAGTTCGGCGCGCGGATCCTCGACCTCCTCGCCCGCCGGCGCCTTTGGCCGCGGCAGCAGCATGCGCGATTTGATCTCGATCAGCATCGCCGCCATGACCAGATAGTCGGCGGCCAGTTCGAGATTTCGTGACCGCATCGCCTCGACGTAGAGCAGGTACTGGTCGGTCAGCGGCGCCATCGGGATGTCGAGGACGTTCACGTTGGCCTTGCGGATCAGGTACAGCAGCAGGTCGAGCGGCCCCTCGAAAGCGTCGAGCATGACCGCCATCGCGTCCGGCGGGATGTAGAGGTCGTGCGGCAACTCCGCCAGCGGCTCGCCGTAGATCCTTGCCAGTGGTCCGGCCGCATCCTCCGCCAGAGCAGACCCGTCCTCGAGGACGGCAGCAACGTCGCCCATCGCTGCTCCGGAACCGTTGCCACCGCTCAAGCGTAATCCAGTCCGATCGCCTGACGGACCTCGCGCATCGTCTCGCGGGCCAGATGCCGCGCGCGACCACTGCCGTCGGCAATGATGTCGTCGACCAGGCGCGGATCGTCGAGGTAGGGTTGCGCCCGCTCGCGCATCGGTTCCTGCTCGCGCAGGATCCCGTCGATCACCGGCTGCTTGCACTCGAGGCAACCGATGCCGGCGCTGCGACAGCCCTGCTGCACCCAGGCACGGCAGTCCTCATCCGAATACACCTGATGCAACTGCCAGACCGGGCAGTTGCCCGGTTCGCCGGGATCGCTGCGCCGGACACGGGCGGGATCGGTCGGCATGCGGCGCAGCTTGTTCGTCACCGACGCCGCATCCTCGCGCAGCGTGATGGTGTTGCCGTAGGACTTGGACATCTTCTGGCCGTCCAGGCCGGGCATGCGGGCGGCCGCCGTCAGCAGGGCGCCGGGCTCGACGAGGATCATCTTGCCAGTCCCTTCGAGATGGCCGCACAGCCGCTCGCGATCGGCATGCGAGAGATCATGCACCTCGTCGAGCAGGCGCTGCGCCGCTTCGATCGCCGCCTGCTCGCCGCGCTCCTGATAGTGCGTGCGCAACTCCTCGTAGCGGCGCGCGCGTTTCGCGCCGAGCCGACGCAGCGCCTCGCTCACCTGCTCCGCGAAACCGGGCTCGCGACCGTACAGGTGGTTGAACCGGCGCGCGATCTCGCGCGAGAACTCGATGTGCGGCACCTGGTCCTCACCCACCGGCACCTTGCCGGCACGGTAGATGAGGATGTCTGCGGCCTGCAGGAGCGGGTAGCCGAGGAAGCCGTAGGTCGAGAGATCCTTGTGCTCGAGCTTTTCCTGCTGGTCCTTGTAGGTCGGCACGCGCTCGAGCCAGCCCAGCGGCGTCATCATCGACAGCAGCAGATGCAGTTCGGCGTGCTCGGGTACCTTCGACTGCACGAAGAGGGTCGCCCGCCGCGGGTCGACGCCTGCCGCCAGCCAGTCGATGACCATGTCGCGGGCGGCGCCGACGATGCCGTGCGGATCATCATACTGGGTCGTCAGGGCGTGCCAGTCAGCGACGAAGAAGAGGCAGGGATACTCGTACTGCAGCCGGACCCAGTTCTTCAACACGCCGTGATAATGACCGAGGTGCAGGCTGCCCGTCGGGCGCATCCCGGAGAGGACTCTTTCTGCGTACATTCTGTCTGCGATCGCTCAGGAAGGGAGTTGGAAAAGCAAGCCGACAAGCCCTCCGACGAGCTGCATCACCGGCGTCAGCAGCGAGCCGAGGATGCCGGTGAACAGCAGCAACAAGAGGATCGGGAAACCGAAGCGCTCGATCTGGGCAAAGCGCCAGGCCGCCGCCGGCGGCAGCAGGCTGATGGCGATGCGACCACCGTCCAGAGGCGGCAGCGGAAACAGGTTGAGCACCATCAGCACGAGATTGATCGTCATGCCGACCTCCGCCATGCGCGACATCGGCAGGCTGAAGAAGTTGAGCGGCAGCAGCCAGGCGAGCTTGAGCAGCGCCGCCCAGAAGAGCAGCATGGCGAGATTGGCCGCCGGCCCGGCTGCCGCCACCCACAGCATGTCGCGCTTCGGGTGCCGCAGGCGCCCGAAGTTGACCGGCACCGGCTTCGCCCAGCCGAACAGGATGCCGCCGGTAGACAGCAGGAGGATGATCGCCGGCACCAGGATCGTTCCCACCGGATCGATGTGCTTCAGGGGATTGGCCGTGATGCGGCCCTCCTGCCACGCCGTCGGATCGCCGAAATGCAGCGCGGCGTAACCGTGTGCCGCCTCGTGCAGCGTGATCGCCAGGATCACCGGCAAGGCAGCGATGGCGATGGTCTGGATCAGGGAATCCATGCGGTTTCTCTCAGTCGAGGCCAAAGGGCGCCAGCGCGCCGCGGCCTGCGCGAACCAGCAGCGGCAGCGCCGCGGTCAGATCGATGACGCTCGTCGGCTCGACGCCACAGCGGCCGCCATCGAGGATCAGGTCGATCTGCGCATCGAGCCGATCCTGGATCTCCCAGCCCTCGGTCAGCGGATCCTCGTCACCGGCGATGATCAGCGTCGAGGTGAGCAGCGGCTCGCCGAGTTCCTCGAGCAGCGCCAGCGTCACCGTGTGCGCCGGCACGCGCAGGCCGATCGTCTTGCGCTTCGGGTGCAGGACACGCCGTGGCAGCTCGCGCGTCCCTTCGAGAATGAAGGTGTAGCTGCCCGGTGTCGTCGCCTTGAGCAGGCGGTAACGGGCATTGTCGACCCGTGCGAACTGGCCGATCTGTGACAGGTCGCGGCACATCAGCGTCAGGTGGTGGCGTTCGTCGACGCCGCGCAGACTGCGGATGCGCTCGACTGCCGCCTTGTCGCCGAGATGGCAGCCGAGCGCATAGCTCGAGTCGGTCGGCAACGCGATGACGCCGCCACGACGGACGACCTCGGCCGCCATGTGCAGCAGGCGCTGCTGCGGGTTGTCGGGATGAATCATGATGTACTGCGCCATCGCCGCATCCTGCCCGTTCAGAACAGCTGCCAGACGGGCTGCAATCCATCGGGCAGCGGCGGCAGCCGCCCGAGATCGACGTAGCTCTCACCCGGGCCATGGAAATCCGATCCCCGCGATGCGGCGAAGCCATATTCCCGCGCCAGCCGCGAATAGAGATCGACGTGCTCCGGCGTGTGACTGCCCGACATGACCTCGATCGCCTGTCCGCCGAGTTCCCGGAACTCGTCCAGGAAACGTCGCATGTCGCCGCGCGACAGCTTGTAGCGCCCCGGATGCGCCACCGCCGCGACGCCGCCGGCGCCATGAATCCAGCCCAGCGCGTCGGCGAGCGTCGCCCAGCGATGATCGACATAACCCGGCCGGCCGGGAACCAGATACGACTCGAAGACGCTGCGCAGATCCTTGCAAACCCCGCGCTCGACCAGATAGCGGCCAAAATGCGCCCGACTGACGAGGCTCGGGTTGGCGGCCAGACGCATCGCGCCATCAAAGGATCCGTCGATGCCGACCTTCGCCAGCTCGGCCGCCATCCGCCGGGCGCGCGCGATGCGCCCCGAGCGGACCGACTGCAGACCGGCGTTGAGCACGGCATCGGCAGCATCGAAGGCGAAGCCAAGCACATGGATCTGCAGACCCTCCCACTCGATCGAGATCTCGACGCCATTGACCAGGCTCAAGCCGGCCTCGACTGCCGCCGACCGCGCCAGCGACAGGCCGGCGATGTCATCGTGATCGGTCAGCGCCAGCATGTCGACACCGTTCTCAGCCGCCCGACGAACCAGCTCCGTCGGCGCCAGAAGTCCGTCCGAACAGGTGGAATGGCAATGCAGATCGCAGTTGGGCACGACGGGAAAGGTCCTTGGGATGCGGCAGAACTGCGCATCATAGCACAGCAGCCTCGCCGGACCGCCCGACCCGCCGGACGCACGCGCGCCGCGCGACCGCAAGGCTGGCAGAACAGCATCCTCTTGGGTATCCTTGCCGCCGCCCCGGGGCAGCCGGCCGCTGCCGCCTCCTTTGCGTGGAGACCGCGCACGATGCCTGCAGCAATCGACCCCAACCTCACCGGTCTGCAACCGGCAGCCGTCTGGCAGCACTTCGCCACGCTTTGCCAAACCCCGCGCCACTCCAAGGGAGAGGGACCGCTGCGTGAGAACCTTCGGCAATGGGCCAGCAGCCGGGGGCTGACGACGATCGTCGATGCCGCCGGCAACCTCCTCATACGCAAGGCGGCGAGTCGCGGCGCCGAGCGGGCGCCTGGCGTCATCCTGCAGGCGCACCTCGACATGGTCTGCCAGAAGACGCCGCCGAGCCAGCACGATTTCTCACGCGACCCGATCCGGCCGCGGTGCCGTGACGGCTGGCTGGTGGCCGACGAAACGACCCTCGGTGCTGACAACGGCATCGGCGTCGCGCTGATCCTTGCCGCGCTGGCGGATGGCTCGGTGCACCATGGGCCGATCGAGGCGCTGCTGACGGTCGATGAGGAAGACGGAATGGGTGGCGCGCACGGACTCGCGCCAGGTCTCCTGCGCGGGCACCTGCTGCTCAACCTCGACACCGAGGAGTGGGGCGAGTTCTTCGTCGGCTGCGCCGGTGGCCTCGACGTGAACGTACACCGGCCAGCAAAGGCAGAAGGGCTTCCAGCCGCGTGCGAAGTCTGGCGAATCGAACTTCAGGGCCTGCGCGGCGGGCACTCGGGAATCGACATCCATGCCCAGCGCGGCAACGCCATCAAACTGCTTGTGCGGGTGCTGCGCGACATCGAGGAGCGCTGGCCGCTACGCCTGGTTGATTTCGTCGGCGGCTCGGCGCGCAATGCGCTGCCGCGCGAAGCGACGGCGACGGTGGCGCTGCCAGCCGGCCTCGGAACGGCGCTGGCGACCTGCCTGAGTCATTGGCAGGCACGGCTGCGGCAGGAACTGTCCGGCATCGATGACCGCCTGCGCATCGACTGTAAAGCCGCCACCGCCGACCGCGTGCTGGCGGCCGCCGAGCAGGCGATCTGGCTCCGCTCGCTGCACGCCGCGCCGCACGGCGTCCAGCGCTACAGCCTGCAGCTGCCGGGGGTCGTCGAGACGTCGAACAACCTCGGCATGGTGCGCATCACGGCTGACGAGGGTTCGTGCAACTTCATGGTGCGTTCTCTGCTCGACAGCGGCAGTGCCGCGCTGGCCGAAGAGATCGTCAGTCTCTTTGCCCTCTCGGGGACGATTGCCGAGCAGGCCGGCCACTATCCGGGCTGGGCGCCGAATCGCGAGTCGCCACTGCTCGCCCTCTGCAGAGCGGTCTTCGCGCAGGAGTTCGGCCACGAAGCGAAGGTGCAGGTGATCCATGCCGGCCTCGAGTGCGGCCTGATCGCCGCCCGTTACCCAGACCTCGACATGATTTCCTTCGGACCAACGATCCGCGGTGCGCACGCACCGGGCGAGTGCGTCGACATCGCCTCCGTCGGCAATTCCTGGCGGCTGCTGACAGCGATTCTCGCCGCCACCGCAGCGCTGCCGCAGCAATGAAGCGTGACGACCTGCCGGTGCCGCTCAGCCGGCACATGCCCTGCGGCAAGCATCCGGAAACCGGTCTGCCACGGTCGGAACGGCGGCTTGATGACTGCGCCGGTGCCGACCGCGTTCAAGAGAAATGGTCTGCCTGGGGGCTGCCGGCTCGCGGCGAGCTGCGGGCGTTCCGGTTCGGCATGGGACTGCTGCGGCAAGTCCCCGGCCGCTGGCGGCTCAGAGCACCTGGTTGAGGAGCCGGTCGGCGCGCGTGCGCGCCAGGCGTGCGAGAATGCGTTGCACCGGCTCCGGGTAGCTGGCGATCGAGTCGAGCGAACGGTGATTATCGAGGCGGCGGCAATGCTGCAGGATGCGCTCGATCTCCTGCCGGTGCTGGCCGACCAGGCTGCCCCGCGGATCATGGATCAGTAGCCCGTTTTCGAGGTCGAGGCGCCAGGCGCGCGGATTGAGGTTGCTGCCGGTGAGCAATGCGTAGTCCTCGTCGACGAGGAGCCCCTTGAGGTGATAACTGTGATTCCCGTGCCGCCAGAGACGGAGATCAAGGACACCGCGGTCGACGGCTTGCTGGTGCTGCTTGCAGAAACGACGCAGGTTGGCCTCATAGAGATAGGGCAGCGCGCCGATCGTCGTGAAGGGTTCGTCGGGGGAGATGTAGAAATCGTTCGCCGTCTTGTCGCCGACGATGATCGTCACCCGGCAACCCTGTTCGATCTTGGCCTCGATTGCCCGGCGCAGCGGGCCCGGGAGATTGAAATAGGGAGTGAACAGCAGGAGCTCCCGCCGCGCCCGCTGGACGAGTTGCAGGATCATGCGATTGAGTTCGTTGTCGCGGGCGCCGAAGCCGAGCAGCGGCGTGATGCGCAGCTCGTCATCGGCCGCCGCCGGAGCGCCGATGCTGTAGCGGGCTTTCGCCAGCATGCGCCGAAAGCGGCCGATCGCCGGGCGCAGCGCAGCAGTTTTCTGCCGCGGCTCGCAATCGAGCGGCGACACCGCCGCGCTGCTGCCGAGGACACGCGTCATCAGCGCCGCCATGCTGTCGGCCAGCGCGCGGCTGCTGATCAGGTGGTAGCGATCGAGCCGGTAGCGCTCGCCCCGCTGCAGGTAGACGTCGTTGAGGCTGGCACCGCTGTAGAGCACGCAGTCGTCGATGACGAAGCCCTTCAGGTGCATGACGCCCATCCACTCGCGCGTCTGGACCGGAACGCCATGGATCGGCACCCCCGGTCCATGGCGGCGTGCCATTTCGGCATACAGGGCGGCGTTGCCGGCACTGGCGACCTTGCCGATCAGTCCGCGCTGGGCCCGATGCCAATCGACGAAGACGGCGATCTGCAACTCGGGATGCGCCGCCCTGGCGGCGTGGAGCGCCGCGAGCACCTCGCGCCCGGCTGCATCATCCTGCAGGTAGAGAGCTGCCAGGACGATCCGCCGCCGCGCCCGTGCGATGTGCTCGAGCAGCGCGTTGCGGAACTCCGCCGGACCGGCCAGGGTGCGCACGTCTGCCGCCGCCACCGCCACACCCGGCAGACCGGCGAGCGCCAGCTGGCGGTGTCTGCCGCGCAGGCGCCGCATGGCGGACGCGAGAGTCGATCGTACGGCCAGCTGCACGGCGACGGCTCAGCCCGGCGACAGCGGCAATGGCAACGGCTCCGGTGCATCGCTGGCGGTGCCGCAGCCGCCCTGCTCCCGTCGCGCCACTAGCGCTGCCCCCTGCCGCGATCGCCGGTACCCGGGGCGAGAAACATGCCGATCCCCAGCAGGATCAGCAGCAGGGGCCACCAGGTGCTCAGCAGGCGAGCGAAATCGACCTGCAACAAACCAAGATTGATCGCCAGAGCGACCAGGCCGATCAGGATCAGTGCGATGGCGCCAAGGTTTCCTCTCATCTTCGATTCTCCGGTAGCAATCAGACGGCCACTGCCGCGTGCACGACCACGCCGTTCACTCGCCAGCGACGGGGCAGCCGCCGCTCAGCACACATACTGGTCAAGGTAAGCGTTGACCGCCATCTCCCCAAGTTGCCGAACATCCTGCGAGGACTCCTCGATGCGCGCCTGCTGCGCAGCCGGGAACCGGCGGGCGAGATTGGTCCTGAACTTCTCGACGAGCACCGGAATGCCTTCGGTGCGCCGGCGGCAGTGGCCGAGCGGGTATTCGATCGTCACTTCCGGCGTCCGGCTGCCGTCGGTGAAGAAGACCTGCAGCGCGTTGGCAATCGAACGTTTGCCCGGGTCGAGATAGTCGGCTGAAAACCTCGGCTCCTCGCTCACGACCATTCGGGCGCGCAATGGGTCGATGCGTGGATCCGCGGCCGCGTCGTCCTCGTAATCGGCGGCCGTCAGGCGGCCCCTGAGCAGGGCGACGGCGACCATGTACTGCAGGCAGTGGTCGCGGTCGGCGGGATTGTGCAACGGGCCCTGCTTGTCGATGATGCGCAGCGCCGACTCGTGCGTGCGGATGAACACGCGCTCGATCGTCTGCCAACGCCCGGCGACCTGCGGGTGCAGCTCGAGCGCACATTCCACCGCCGTCTGCGCATGGAACTCGGCCGGGAAGCTGATCTTGAAGAGGATGTTCTCGATGACGTAACTGCCGTAGGATCGCAGCAGGCGGAACGCCTGGCCGCGGAAGAGCACGTCATAGAAGCCCCATTTCGGCGCCGTCAGGACCGCCGGGTAGCCCATCTCGCCCTGACACGACAGCAGGGCCAGGAAGACGCCGCGGGCAGTCGCGTCACCGGCCGCCCAGGACTTGCGTGAGCCGGTATTCGGCGCGTGGCGGTAGCTGCGCAGCGGCTGGCCATCGACGAAGGCCTGCGAGAGCGCGTTGATGATCTGCCCACGATCGCCACCGAGCAGCCAGCAACAAACCGCCGCCGTCGCCACCTTGACGAGCACCACATGATCGAGCCCGACGCGATTGAAGCTGTTCTCGAGTGCCAGGATGCCCTGGATCTCGTAGGCCTTGACCATCGCTTCGAGCACCTGCCGCATCCGCAGCGGCGCGTCGCCCTGCGCGACGCGGCTGCGCGACAGCCAGTCGGCAACGGCGAGGATGCCACCGAGATTGTCGGAAGGGTGGCCCCATTCTGCGGCCAGCCAGGTGTCGTTGAAATCGAGCCAGCGGATCATGGTGCCGACGTTGAACGCCGCCCGCACCGGATCGAGCCGGTAGTCCGTACCGGGAACGCAGGCGCCGTTCGGCACCACGGTGCCGGGAACCAGCGGTCCGAGCAGTCGGCTGCAGGCTGCATAGTCGAGCGCTTCGAGCGCGCAGCCGAGGGCATCGATCAGGCAGTAGCGCGCCGTCTCGAGGGCAGCGCGCGAGTCGACCGGGTAGTCGAGGACGTAGTCGGCGATGTCCACCAGGACGCGATCGGGATCGGGTCGGCTGGCGCAAATTCGCGTGCTCATCGTGCTGCCTCGTCGGGTCCGGGCCGCTGGCGCTCAGCCACGCCGGGCAAGGGGGACGAATTCCTGCGCCTCCGGCCCGACGTAATTGGCCGACGGCCGGATGAGCTTGCCGTCGATCCGCTGCTCGATGACGTGCGCCGCCCAGCCGCTGGTGCGGGCAATGACGAAGAGCGGCGTGAACATCGGCGTCGGCACGGCGAGCATGTGGTAGGCCACCGCAGAAAACCAGTCGACATTCGGAAAGATCCGCTTCTGCTCCCACATCACCGCTTCGATGCGGCTGGCGATGTCGAACAGGACGAGGTTGTCACCATCGGTGCAGAGCTGCTGCGCCACCGAACGGATGACCTTGCTGCGCGGGTCGGCGATGGTATAGAGCGGATGACCGAAGCCGGTGATGATCTCCCGGTTGTCGAGACGGCGACGAATATCCTGTTCGGCCTGTGCGGCGTCGTCGTAACGACTCTGGATCTCGAACGCCACCTCGTTGGCACCACCGTGCCGGCGGCCGCTGAGCGCGCCGATGGCGCCGCAGATCGCCGCATACAGGTCGGCGCCGGTCCCGGTGATCGTACGCGCGGTGAAGGTCGAGGCGTTGAACTCGTGTTCGGCGTACAGTACCAGCGACGTGTCGAGGCTGCGCGCATGCAGCGGTGGTGGCGCCTTGCCGCGCAGCAGGTGGAGAAAATGGGCGGCAATCGAGTCGTCGTCGGTCTCGGTATCGATGCGCCGGCCGTTGTGCGACCAGTGATACCAGTAGAGCAGCATCGATGCGAAGCTGGCGATCAGCCGGTTGGCGATCTCCCGTGCCGCTCCCGGATTGTGGTCCTGCGCCTCGGGCAGGATGGTTCCCAAGGCCGAACAACCACTGCGCAGGACATCCATCGGATGCGCGGAAGCGGGCAGACTCTCGAGCATCGGCCGCAACATCACCGGTAGACCACGCAGGGTCTTCAGTTTCTTGCGGTACTGGTTGAGCTGCGTCGGACTCGGCAGGCGCCCGTAGAGCAGAAGATAGGCGACTTCCTCGAAACCCGCGTCTTCGGCAAGGGCAATGACGTCGTAACCGCGGTAGTGGAGGTCGTTGCCCGTGCGCCCGACCGAACAGACGGCGGTATTGCCGGCAACGACACCCGACAGCGCGACCGACTTCTTGGCTTTGGGAAGGTCCACCTGCAGCGCCTGGTCCATCGTCTTCGCCCCTATCATCGACCGCGGCACCCCGACGTGCCGACCATCCGCGCGAGTATTCCCGACTTTGCCAAGTCAGGTCAACTGCACGGCTGCCCGCGCCACGCTGCCGCGACCTCGCCGGTTCCGGGCTTCGCAGACCCGCATCGCCGGCAGCGCTCGTCTCACTTCCCGGGAGCCCGCAGGCCCGCGCCGTCCCCCGCCTGCAGGTGAGCCGGCGGCTGGAATGCCAGCATGCAGGCGCGCTCGTGACCGACGAGGTACTTCGGCAGGGGAGTCACCTCGACGTCGACGACGCCGGCATCGATCATCCCGAGCGCGACGGCCGCCTCGCGCGAGAGGTCGATCACCCGCTTGCGGTGCCCCATCCGGTCGTTGATCCGCACGACGACGCAGCGCGCCGACGGCACCCGGCGCACGGCCACCAGTGTTCCCATGGGAAAACGGTTGCTCGCCGCCGAGATGACGTGATGCTCGTAGGTCTCTCCCGACGCCGTGCGTCGGCCATGGAAGGAGGTGGAATAGAAGCTCGCGCGGCCGGAGACGATCGGCGCCGCCTCGGCGATGCGGCTGTGCGGCCCGAGCGAAGGAAAGTCCTCTGCCGTGACGACAGCCGGAAGCAGCAGAAGCAGCGCAGCGAACGGCAGCCTCACGGCCGCCAGCCTCGTGCCACTGCCGACTTCGGCGCCAACCTGCGGCGGTGCACGGGGAGCGTCGCAAGACACCGCATTCGGCCTACAATTCCCGTCGTCAGTGACTCGGTATGCATGATCGATGAAGATGGACTCTGCGGACAGTCGGCGAGGCGTCGCGCCTAATTGGCGCAAGCATAGCCTGCCTGCGGCCGCGCGCACAAGCCAGCGGCAAAAATGCCGGTTGAACCCCGGATGAAGACGCATGTCCTGCCGGACTGGCTGCGCCGGCTGCTGCTGCGCAGCGTGAGCCATCGCTACTACACGGCGGTGGTGGCGGCGATCGCCTTCGGCGCGACCGTGAGCTTCGCTTTTCCCTTCGTCGCCGTGCTGATCCCCGCCGTCATGCTCTCACCCCGCCGCTGGCGGACCCTCGGCCTCAGCTGTGGCGTTGCCAGCGGCTTTGGCGCAGCGCTACTCGTCGAGATCTTCAGCTTTCTCGGCTCGGAACTCGTTCTCTCGCGCTACCCCGACCTGGTGGCGAGCGCCGCCTGGCAGACGGCGAGCGAATGGATACAGCAATGGGGCCTGTTGGCGATGATCGTGATTTCCGGTGGACCACTCCCGCAGACACCGGCATTGCTTTTCTGTGCCCTTGCGCAGGTGCCGACACTCGGCATCCTGGTCGCCGTCGCCATCGGCAAGACGACGAAATACCTCTTCCTGGCCTGGGCGACTGCCCTCTACCCGGCGCGTTTCGTGCGCTACAACTGAGGCCTCGCCGATCTCGCTGCGGCAGCGCTCAGGCGACCCCGGCGGAGTGCGCCTGCTGGTCTGCCCAGTAACTCGAGCGCACCATCGGCCCACAGGCTGCGCCGCTGAACCCCATGGCCAGCGCCGCCTCCTCGTAACTCCTGAAGACCTCCGGATGAACGTACCGCTGCACCGGCAGGTGGTGGGGCGATGGCGCCAGATACTGGCCGATGGTCAGCATCTCGACATCGTGGGCACGCAGGTCGCGCAGGACCTCGATGATCTCCTCGTCGGTCTCGCCGAGGCCGACCATCAGTCCCGACTTGGTCGGCACCTGCGGATGGCGCGCCTTGAACGCCTTGAGGAAGGCCAAAGAGTGCGCATAGTCGGCGCCGGGCCTGGCTTGCCGGTAGAGCCGCGGGACCGTCTCCAGGTTGTGGTTGAGGACATCGGGCAGCGACTCGCCGAGAATCGCCAGCGCGATCTCCATGCGGCCGCGGAAATCGGGCACCAGGGTTTCGATGACGGTGGCCGGCGAGCGCTGACGGACGGCGGCAATGACCTCGACGAAGTGCCGTGCGCCGCCGTCGCGCAGGTCGTCACGGTCGACGCTGGTGATCACGACGTAGCGCAGCTGCAGCCGCGCGACGCTGTCGGCGAGACTGTCCGGCTCGCCGGCATCGGGCGGCAACGGCTTGCCATGACCGACGTCACAGAACGGGCAGCGGCGCGTGCAGATGTCGCCGAGGATCATGAAGGTCGCGGTACCACGACCGAAACACTCGCCGATGTTCGGACAGGCTGCTTCCTCGCAGACGGTATGCAGCTTCTGCTCGCGCAGCATCCGCTTGATCTCGCCAAAGCGACCGCTGTCGTTTCCGGCCTTGACCCGGATCCAGGCGGGCTTGCGCTGTGGCGCCTGGGAAACGATCTTGATCGGGATGCGGGCGGTTTTCAGTTCGCCCTTTTCCTTGACGCCGGCGACCACCGTCGATCCGTTGCCGGCCTGTCCGGCGTTGCGGGTGCTCATTGCTTGTGCTCCAGTTGTCTCGCGAGGTGTTCGGCCAACGCCGTCGCCGCCTGCGCGGGGGTCAGCGCGATGCCGAGATCGCTGGTCTGCGTCACCGACAGGCCGGGGAAGCCACAGGGGTTGATCGCCGCAAAGGGCGACAGATCCATGTCGACGTTGAGGCTGACGCCATGGTAGCAGCAGTTCCGCCGCACGCGCAGACCGAGGGCGGCGACCTTGGCCGCGCCGACGTAGACTCCGGGCGCGCCAGCATGACGTGCGGCGGCGACGCCATTCTCCGCCAGCAGTTCGATCACCGCCTGCTCGATCATGACCACCAGCTCACGCACCTTCAGCCGGCGCCGTGCAAGGTCGATCAGGAGGTAGATCACGACCTGGCCCGGACCATGATAGGTGATCTGCCCGCCGCGATCGGTTCGCAGCAGCGGGATTCCAGAGTCGAACAGGAGGTGCTCGGGCCGGCCGGCCTGGCCCAGAGTAAAAACCGGCGGGTGTTCGCAGGACCAGAGCTCGTCGCCGGTCGCCGCGTCGCGCGCGGCCGTGAACGCCACCATCTCCTGCCATGTCTCCGGGTAGCTGCGGCACCCGAGGTGACGCAGCAGCAGCGGCCTCTGACCGATCGGCGACAGCTGCCGCGCTTCGCCGTCGCTCACAACACCAGCTTTACCAACGGATGCGCACTCAGTTCGCGATACAGCAAGTCCAGCTGTTCGCGGCTGATCGCGTTGATCGTGCACGTCAGGCCCAGGTACCTGCCGGCGCTCGAGGCGCGCATCTCCATTGTCGCCGCGTCGAAATCCGGCGCATGCCGCAGCACCATCTCCAACACTGCCTGGGCGAATCCGTCCTCGGACCGGCCCATGATCTTGATCGGAAAGGCACAGGGAAACTCGAGCAGGCTCTGGCGCTCCTCAGGCATCGGCACCTACCTTGCGCCGACGGCGCGAGACCTGACGTACGATGCCCATCAGTTGAACCACAGGCGGACCGTATCGACCATTCGCCCGGCGATACCCGCCGCCGGGACGGCTTCGAGCGCCAGCACCGGGTACTCGCCCAACGGCTTGTCGTCGAGGCTGAGCTTGAGAGTGCCAAGTGCCTGCCCGGCGGCGATCGGTGCGATCAGCGTCTGCGGCGAGACGAGCTCGCTGCGAATCCTCGGCCCGAAACCCTTCGGGACGGTCAGCACGAGATCGCTGGTGAAACCGACCTTGACCGTGCTCTGCTGGCCTTTCCAGACCTTCAAGGTGGCGACGGCCTCGTTCCTGGCATAAAGCTGCACCGCATCGTAGAACTGGAAGCCGTAGTTGAGCAGCTTCAGCGACTCCTGGATGCGTGTGCTGTCGGATGCGGCACCAAGAACGACCGACAACAGCCGCCGGGGGCCACGTTTGGCCGACGACACGAGGCAATAGCCAGCGGCCTCGGTATGGCCAGTCTTCAGGCCGTCCACGCTCGGATCGATATGCAGCAGCCGGTTGCGATTCGGTTGCGTGATGCTGTTGTAGCGAAACTCCTTGAGCGAGTAATACCTGGCGTAATCCTCGGGAAAGTCGCGAATCAGTGCCGCCGCCAGGAGTGCCAGGTCGCGCGCAGTAGTGAAGTGTTGCGGGTCGGGCAGACCACTGGCGTTGCGAAAACTCGAATCCTTCATGCCGAGCCGCTGCGCCTCGCGATTCATCATCTGGGCGAAGTTCTCCTCGTCACCGGCAATCGCCTCGGCGAGTGCGACACAGGCGTCATTGCCCGACTGGACGATCATGCCCTTGAGCAGGTCGTCGACCTTCACCTGCGTCCCGACCTGGATGAACATCTTCGAACCACCGGTTTTCCAGGCCTTCTGTGATACCGGAACGGTCTGCTCCAGCTTCAGCGTACCCTGCCTGATGGCAGCGAAAGCCAGGTAGGCAGTCATCAGCTTGGTCAGCGAAGCCGGTTCCAGCCGCAGGTCGGGTGCCTGCGCGGCGAGCGTCTGACCGGAGGCGACGTCGACCAGCAACCAGGACCTGGCAGCGAGCGAAGGCGGTGTCGGCAGTTGCTCGGCAAACGCCAGCAGCGGCAGACAGAGGATCACCAAAAGCAATGAGCGAAGCTTGGACATGGCATGGTCCGCGAAAAAGCCGCGATTATAGCAACGCCCTCGCAGCCGCCTGTACGCCTTTTGTAAGCACCCGTCGTCACTCGATGCGGGCTGCCGTGACTTACTCCACAGGCCGCGTGGTTGCCCGGGACGTACGATGGCGGCACTTTTGCAGCCGCACCCGGCAGGACCGGACCGCCACCAGCTCGACATTGATGCAGCCCCCTTTTCAACCGCTCGCCAACCCACTTGACCTGCAGGGCGTCTTCGCACAATTGGCACGGCGCGGGTTTCATGACAAGCGTCTCGACGAGGTGCTGCGCCAGCTCACCGCCACCACCGCCCAGACCCTGAACATCGAGCGCGTCAGCCTCTGGGGACTGTGCGAGCAGCGCCAGCAGCTCGAGTGCATCGACCTCTACGAGCTGTCGCACGACCGTCACAGCAACGGCTTCAAGCTGCAAGCCAGACACTACCCCGAGTACTTCCGGGCGCTCAGCCGTGGGGAACCGATCGTCGCCGACGACGCACTGAAGCATCCGTCGACGCAGGAATTCCTGCGCGATCATCTGCTCATGCATGGCATCAGTGCCCTCATCAACTCGCCGATCCACGCCGATGGCGAGTTGCAGGGCGTCCTCTCGATCGAGCGCGTCGGCGAGCATTCGGCCTGGACTTCCGTGCAGAGGCTGTTCGTGCACGCCGTCGCCAGCCTCGTCAGCCTCGCCCTGCTGCAACACGAGCTGCTTTCGCGCGAAGAGGAACTCCGTGATGCGCTCAACCTGCGCGAGGCCCTGTTCAACGGCGCCCGCGACGCGATCCTGATTGCCGACGCGCGCACCGGCGAGATCATCGACGCCAACCCGCAGGCGGAGAGGCTGTTCGGGCGGCGCTGCCAGGAGCTCCTCGGAGCCCTGCACGGCGAGCTCTGCCGGCGCCACGAGGCTGTCGAGCTGCGCGACCTCTGCCGCCAACTCGGCAGCAAGGGCGAGATCGAGGTGCTGCGCAGTGCGGTGGTCGCCGACGACGGCACGCTGGTACCGGTGGAGATCAGCAGCCGGCTCGTCCAGCTCGGACGGGGCCAGGAGCTCGTACAGGGGATGTTCCGGCCGCTCGGTCGCGGAAGCGACGAAACCTGATGCTCAGCGAACGACGAAGGTGGGTTTGTAGCCCAGGGCGAGACGAATCCTTTCGGCGACCTTGTCGGCGTCTACCCGACTGGGATATGGCCCGAGATGGACGCGG